>PJUB01000181.1_pt1 | contig 40187 bp, 35 predicted proteins | sample 1512141 | NCBI WGS metagenome assembly PJUB01 (sample SAMN08177677, study PRJNA422409) | Soil metagenome, whole genome shotgun sequencing project. | isolation source: Soil enriched on filter paper: alkali lignin treatment | place: USA: Madison | collected 2015-01-15 | reverse complement strand
GGGCTCGCACCCCGTGCTGCCCTCCTGCTGCGACCGGCGCGAGGCGCCGTACATCCATAGCGCCGATTACCTGCGCCACAAGACCGAGTTGCAGCGGCGCGCGTCGATCACCGTGATCGGCAGCGGCCAGAGCGCGGCCGAGGTGTTCCACGACCTGCTGCGCGACAGCGACGAGCACGCCTACAGCCTGGCGTGGATCACGCGGTCGCCGCGGTTCTTCCAGATGGAGAACACCAAGCTCACGCTGGAACTGATCTCGCCGGACTACACCAACTATTTCTACGACCTGCCGGAAACGCGCCGCCGCGAGATCCTGGCCGAACAGAGCAGCCTGTACAAGGGCATCAACGCGTCGCTGATCAACCAGATCTACGACCTGCTGGACGAGAAAATCCACAACGGCGACAAGCGCTACACGCTGTTGACCAACGCCGAACTGCGCGCCAGCCGTCACGATCGCGCCAGCGGCCGCTACCAGCTGGAATTCCGCCACGTCGATACCGGCCAGCCGTTTTCGCACGCGACCGACGGGCTGGTGCTGGCCACCGGCTATGCCCGCAGCATTCCCGCGTGCGTCAACCCGATCCACGACCGCATTGCCTGGGCCGAGGACGGCGGCTACCAGATTGCGCGCAACTACTCGATCGACCACGGCGGCAACGAGATCTTCGTACAGAACAGCGGCCTGCTCAGCCATGGGGTGACCAACCCCGACCTGGGATTCTGCTGCTACCGCAATTCGCAGATCCTGCGCGACCTGACGGGGCACGAGCATTACGCGATCGAACCGCGCACCGCCTTGCAGGAATTCCGGCCGCCGGCCAATGGCGTGCTGGCCCACCGCGCGCCGCAAGCCGCGCCCGCCTGCCGCGGCAGCATCGCCCCTGAACTGATGCCCATGCTGGACGGGCATCGCGCCGCCACCGTCTGACCCCGGAGCCGCCATGATCACCATGACATCCGCCTTTCTTGGCGAAATCGATCGCCAGGCGCGCAGCCACTATGACGAGGGCCAGGGCCTGGCGCTGCGCCCGCTGGACCCGGCCAAGGATGCCGCCCTGCTGCGCCAGTGGTTCTCGATGGATTACGCCCGCTTCTGGTCGATGCAGGAATTCTCCGAAGCGCAGGTGCGCGAATTCTACGAAGCCCTGCAAGGCAGCGGCCACGCCGGCGCCTGGCTGGGCAGCCACGACGGCCGTCCGGCGTTCCTGGTGGAGTGCTACGACCCGGCGCACGACCAGGTCGGCGAGCATTACCCGGTGCGCGACGGCGACCTGGGCATGCACATCTTCATCGGCCCGCCCCAAGTCCGCATTCCCCACTTCAGCCGCAACGTGCTGGCCTTTGTGATGCGCTTCATGTTCGAGCGCCTGCAAGCCCGCCGCGTGGTGGTCGAACCCGACAGCAACAACAGCAAGATCCATGCGCTGAACCTGGCCATGGGTTTTGTCTACGCCGGCCAGGCGCGTTTTCGCGAGAAGACCGCCAGCATCGCCTTCTGCACCCGGCAGCAGTTTGAACAGGCCCAACTCCAGGAGTCCACCGTATGAGCACCCAGCCCCACCCCGCCCAGATCGCCAGCCACCTTGCCCCCGAGGTCTGGGAAAAAGCGAACCGCCTGCTGGTGAAGAAGGCCATTTCGGAATACGCCCACGAATGGCTGCTGCAACCCGAGCGCCTGGGCCCGTCCGAGGCGCCCGGCTTTGACCGCTACCGCCTGGTGCTGGCCGACGGCCATGCCGAATACCAGTTCGATGCCCAGCTGATGGCGATGCGCCACTGGCGCATTCCGGCCGAGTCGATCAGCAAGACCATGGCCGGCACGCCGGCGCCGCTGGACGCCTTGCAGTTCGTGATCGAGATCCGCGACAAGCTGGGCATGCCCGAAGACCGGCTGCCGATCTACCTGGACGAAATCACCAGCACCCTGCACGGCAGCGCCTACAAGCACACCCGCGCCGCGCTGCCAGCGGCCGAGCTGGCGCTGGCCGACTACCAGACCATCGAAACGTCGATGATCGAGGGCCACCCCAGCTTCGTGGCCAACAACGGCCGGCTGGGCTTTGACGCCGAGGACTACCACGTCTATGCACCCGAGTGCGCCAGCCCGATCCGCGTGATGTGGCTGGCAGTGCACAAGGACAACGCGCACTTCGCGTGCCTGTCGACCATGGACTACGACAGCCTGCTGCGGGACGAACTGGGCGCGGCCACCGTTGCCCGCTACACGCAGGCGCTGCGCGACCAGGGGCTGGACCCGGCCGACTACTTCTTCATGCCGTCGCACCCGTGGCAGTGGTTCAACAAGCTGTCGCTGGCGTTCGCGCCCTATGTGGCCACGCGCAAGATCGTGTGCCTGGGCTATGGCGACGACGAATACCTGGCGCAGCAGTCCATCCGCACCTTCTTCAACATCAGCCAGCCGGGCAAGCACTATGTGAAGACGTCGCTGTCGATCCTGAACATGGGCTTCATGCGCGGGCTGTCGCCGTATTACATGTCGGGCACGCCGGCCATCAACGAATACCTGCACGGGCTGATCGCGTCCGACCCGTGGCTGCGCGAGAACGGCTTCACCATCCTGCGCGAAGCGGCGTCGCTGGGGTTCCGCAACTACTACTACGAAGCGGCCATTTCGGTGGATACGCCGTACAAGAAGATGTTCTCGGCGCTGTGGCGCGAGAACCCCACGGAACTGATCGGGCCGCAGCAGCGCCTGATGACCATGGCGGCGCTGCTGCACCTGGACCCGGACGGCCGCGCGCTGCTGCCGGCGCTGATCCGCGCCTCGGGCCTGGACGCGGCCGCGTGGCTGGAACGCTATGTGGACGCCTACCTGACGCCGCTGGTGCATTGCTTCTATGCGCACGACCTGGTGTTCATGCCGCACGGCGAGAACGTGATCCTGGTGATCGAAGACCACGTGCCGGTGCGCGCCTTCATGAAGGACATTGCCGAGGAATCGTCGATCCTGAACCCGAACGCCGTGCTGCCCGAGAACGCGCGCCGCCTGGCCGCCGACGTGCCCGAGGAATTCAAGCTCTTGACTATCTTCGTGGATGTGTTCGAAGGCTATTTCCGTCACCTGTCGCAGGTGCTGGCCGACAGCGGCGTGATGCAGGAAGACGCGTTCTGGAAGCTGGTGGCCGGCCGCGTGATCGCCTACCAGGAGGCGCACCCCGAGCGCCTGGACAAATACCGCCAGTACGATCTGTTCGCGCCCGAGATGATCCATTCGTGCCTGAACCGCCTGCAGCTGGCCAACAACCTGCAGATGGTCAACCTGGCCGACCCCATCGGCAGCTTCCAGATGGCGCCCAACCTGGCCAACCCCATTGCCCCCTATCGGCCCCAGTGGCTGGGCCAGGGCGTGGGCGACACCGCGCGGGCGCTTGCGTGAACCGCGACCTGGACGATCTGCTGGACCTGACCGACCGCCTCGTGCCCGGGCTGTCGGGCCAGGTCGCGCCGGCGGCGGCCCCGGGCATTCGCCCGGGCGCCGACAACGGCGCGCTGATCGTGCAACTGCACGACTGCTGGCAGCGCCGCTATCCCGAGGCCGGGCCGCACTACCTGGCGCTGCGCTGCTGGGGGCTGCTGATCTGGCAGCCGGTGTACCTGAGCGTGTTCGCCGCGCACCGCAGCCCGATCGTGCCGGACCTGTCCCGCATGAGCCAGCCGGTGCCGCCCGACGGCTTCGTCATCGGCTACACGCTGGACCGCCATGAACCCCTGCGCGGCAACCTGCGCGAACGCATGCAGGCCGCCGCCGCGCAGTTGCGCAATATCTGCGCCACCTTCTATCGCGAGCTGACCCAGGTGCTGCGGGTCAGTCCGCGCGCCGCCGAAAGCATGCAGGCCGATTGTGTGCTGTACGCCCTGTTGGCCGCGCGCCAGGGCGACTGCGCCGCGGCCAATGCCTGGGCCCAGGAACAGGCCGGCCATTGGCTGGGCCTGTTGGGCATCGACGGACGCAGCGGCTACCTGACCTACGAGCGCGCAACGCTGCCGGTCATTGCTGTCGACCGGCAGGTCTGCTGCCACTATTTCCGCAGGCGCGACGGCGACTATTGCAGCACCTGCCCCAAATTGGATCTTGCCGAACGCATCGCCCGGATCGACGCCGAGAGCGCCGTGCCCGCCTGAGAGGCGGGCCGGGCCTTGCGCGACGGCACAAGGAGTCGGATATGACGGACATTGGCCGCCTGGAGCACGTGCAACAGGCGTTGAGCCCGCTGCACGTTCGGGCCTATTTCGACGAAGCCCTGTTCGCCCGCGAACAGGAAATGATATTCAAGCAATCGGCCCTATACGTGGGCCACGAGAAAGGCGTGCCCGAGCCGGGCGACTGGCGCCGCCTGCCCCACGAGGAAGGCGGCCGGGTGCTGGTGCGCAATGCGCGCGGCGTGGAACTGGTGTCCAACGTGTGCCGTCACCGACAGGCGCTGATCCTGGGCGGCGAAACGGGCGCGGTGACCGGCCCGGCCAACCCGGCGGGCAATCTGTCGGCCACCGGCGGCAACATCGTCTGCCCGCTGCACCGCTGGACCTACGACAACCAGGGGCAGATCCTGGGCGCGCCGCAGTTTCCCAGCACGCCGTGCCTGAACCTGCCGCGCTTTCCACTGAAGCACTGCCACGGCCTGCTGTTCGAGGGCCCGCGCGATCCGCAGCGCGACCTGGGCAATCTGTTCACCCGGCCCGAGTTCGATTTTTCGGACTACGTGCTGGACCACGTCGAGGTGCACCAGTGCAACTACAACTGGAAGACCTTCATCGAGGTGTACCTGGAGGACTACCACGTCGGCCCGTTCCACCCTGGCCTGGGGCGCTTCGTCACCTGCGACGATCTCAGTTGGGAATTCGGCCAGCAGTACAGCCTGCAACGCGTGGGCGTGCACGACGCGCTGGAAAAGCCGGGGTCTGACGTGTATGCCGACTGGCACGACACGCTGATGCGCTACCGCGGCGGCTCGGCGCCCGATTTCGGCGCGATCTGGGTGACGTACTTTCCCACCCACATGATCGAGCTGTACCCGCACGTGCTGGTGCTGTCGACGCTCTACCCCAAGAGCCCGCAGGAAACCATCAACATCGCCGAGTTCTACTACCCGGAAGAGATCGCGCTGTTCGAACGCGAATTCGTCGAGGCCCAGCGCGCGGCCTACATGGAAACCGCCATCGAAGACGACGAGATCGGCGAACGCATGGACGCCGGCCGGCTGGCGCTGCTGCGTCGGGGCGTATCGGAAAGCGGACCGTACCAGTCGCCCATGGAAGACGGCATGCAGCACTTTCACGAGTGGTACCGCGACATAATGGGAGATCAGCTGGGCGACTGCGCGGCGCCTTGAATCCGGGCCGGGAGGCAGGCCGCTGCCGGCAAATCGGTGGCGGAACGAGGGGCGAATTTGCCGGCAACAATGCGAATATATGTTATTCTCATTTGCACATTTGGCGGTGCTTTCCGCGCCGCCAAGGGCTCATCCCGTAACGCGAGTGACGATCTTGAACCCATCTGCCTCCCCCGCCCAATTCACCGTCGCCGACTTCAACCGCATGGGCGACCAGAGCGGTTTCCGCTATCGGCTGCCGCAGCTGGACCGCGCGGTGCGCGGCGACCCCGACCATCTTTGCATCGCCGAGGGCCGCGTCGAGAAATGCGCCATCCGTCCCGGCCTGACCCTGGTGCTGTCCGACGTGCGGGTGCACCAGCACTACGAGGCCACATCGATGATGTCGCCGCGCTTCTCGGCCATCGTCATGCTGCAAGGCCATGCCCGCACCCGCATCGACCGCCACGACGACGTGCGCCTGGCCGCGCATAGCGGCGTCAGCGCGCTGTATGGCGATACCGTCGCCATGACCGGCATCCACGAACCCGGGCAGCGCCTGCGCAGCGTCAACCTGTCGCTGTCGGACCCTGACAGCGCGGGCGACGACCGCACCAGCGAGATGATCTGGAAGGCGCTGCGCTCGCCTGCCCTGCGGCTGCGCCGCTGGCAGGTGCCGGGCCACCTGCTGCAGGCCATCGAGCACCTGCTGGACTGCGCCTGGGACGGGCCGCTGCAGGACATGTTGCGCGAAGGCGTGGCGACGCAGCTGCTGGCCCACGCCCTGGCCTCGCTGGAATCCGGCGCGCCCACGGAAAGCGCGGTGTCCGAACGCGACCGACTGCTGCTGGAACGGGTACGCGAACGCCTGCACAACGCGCCCGGCGAAGAACACACGCTGGACGACCTGGCGCGGCTGGCCTGCATGAGCCCCAGCACCCTGCGCGCCAAGTTCCAGGCCACCTACCAGCGGTCGGTGTTCAGCTGGCTGCGCGAACGCCGGCTGGAGGTGGCGCGCGAACAATTGGCCCAGGGCTGCAGCGTGCAGCAGGCGGCGCATTTCGTGGGCTACCGCCACGCCACCAACTTCGCCACGGCGTTTCGCGAACGCTACGGCATCGCGCCCAGCGAGCTGAACTGAACGTCCGGCGCTGCCCATTGCTCTTGCAGCGTTCCCCATTCATGCCCGGGCGCCGGGCAGGCGACCATGCGGCAGAGCCTCCCATCCCGGGAGGCGCCTGCCATGGATGCCGTCGTGCCGCGCCCCGAATCCCCGCCGTCTTTTCCCGTCATGGTGCTGATGCTGGGCCTGTTGGCCTGCGTCGCGCCCGCCACCATCGACGCCTACCTGCCCGCCTTCGGGGCGCTGGGGCGGGAATTTTCGGTGTCCCAGGAAACCGTGCAGCTGACGCTGGGGGTCTACATGGCCTGCTATGCGTCGATGCTGCTGCTGCACGGCACGCTGTCGGATTCGCTGGGGCGGCGGCGCATCGTGCTGACGGCGCTGGGGGTGTACATCTGCGGGGCGCTGATGGCCGCGCTGGCGCCCAGCTTCGGCTGGCTGCTGGCCGGGCGCGCCGTGCAGGGCCTGTCGGCCGGCGCAGGCATCGTGGTGGGCCAGGCCATCATCCGCGACTGCTACGACGGGGTACCGGCGCGCCGGGCCATGTCGTACCTGATCCTGGTGTTCAACCTGTCGCCCGCGCTGGCGCCCATCATCGGCGGCTACCTGGCGGCGCACCAGGGCTGGCGGTCGGTATTCCTGCTGCTGACGGCGCTGGCGGGCGCGGCCTGGCTGCTGTGCGCGCGGCGCCTGCCCGAAACGCTGCCGCCCGCGCAGCGCCAGCCGCTGGCCTGGCGCACGCTGGGCGCCAACTACGCCCGCGTGCTGGGCGAGCGGCGCTACATGTCGCTGGGGCTGGCCTTCAGCCTGCTGTTCGCGGCCCAGGGCTTTCTGATCGGCGCGGCGCCCGATTTCATCGCCAACGTGCTGGGGCTGCCGGAAACGGATTTTGCCTACCTGTTCGTGCCGCTGGTGGCGGGCGCCATGGCCGGCGCGCTGTTCGCCGCGCGCAAGGCCGGCAAGTGGCCCGATTCGCGCATCACGCTGCTGGCCTATCTGCTGATGGGCGGCAGCTGCCTGGCCAACGTGCTGTATGTGGCCGCCGCGGAAACACCGCGCCTGCCCTGGGCGGTGCTGCTGCCGGGCGTATTCACCTGCGGGCTGGCGATGTCGGTGCCGGCGATGACCCTGCGCATCCTGGCGCGGGTGCCCGATCTGTCGGGCACGGCGGCGTCGGTGCTGGGCTTTTTGCAGATGCTGACCTTCTCGGTGGTCAGCGGCTGGTGCGTGCCGCTGGTCTATGGCCAGCCGTTGCGGCTGGCGGTGGCGATGCTGGCCTGCGTGGCCGCCAGCGCGGCGGGCTGGGCCTGGCTGCACCGTGGCGACGTGGCGCTGACCAAAGCGCAGGCGGGATAGGCCGGCGGCGTTTGCCATATGCATCGCATCGTTCGGCATACAAAAGGGCAGCGGTAAAAATCAATAATTCTCATTACCAAACATTTCCGCTGGAGCTCGCCCTCATGCCGTCCGTTCTGCCCTCGCCCGCCGCCCGTTTGCGCCGGGTGCGTCCTCTTGTCTACGCGATCCAGACGGCTTTGTTCTGCTCCGCCCTGACCCACCAACAAGCCAGCGCCCAAAGCGCGGCCGCACCGGCTTCGTCGTCTTCCGAATCGTCGTCCGGCGTGGCCCAGCTGCCCGCCGTGACCGTCAGCGGCGCCGGCATTCCCGGCACCACCGAAGGCACGCATGCCTACAACACCGACGCGATGAACACGGCCACCGGCCTGACCCTGTCGCCCCGCGAAACCCCGCAATCGGTCAGCGTGGTGACGCGCCAGCAGATCGAAGACCAGGGCTTGCAGGATACCGGGTCGATCCTGGCCAGCGCACCCGGCATCTCGGTCACGCGCAGCGACAGCAACCGGCTGTCGTTCTCGTCACGCGGCTTCTCGATCGACAATTTCCAGTTCGACGGGCTGAACACGCCCATCCTGAGCCAGTGGAACTACGGCGCGACCGACATGGACGCGGCCATCTACGACCGGGTCGAGATCGTGCGAGGCGCCACCGGCCTGATGACCGGCTCGGGCAACCCGTCGGCCGCGGTGAACTTCATCCGCAAGAAGCCGCTGCACGAATTCGCGCTGTCAGGCAGCGCCAGCGCGGGCAGCTGGGACAACATTCGCGGCGACCTGGACCTGTCGCTACCCATTACCGAGAACGGCCGCATCCGCTCGCGCTTCGTGGCCGCCTACAGCCAGGGCGACAGCTACGTGAGCTTCCTGGATTCGCGCAAGCGCACGTTCTACGGCGTGGTCAGCGCCGACCTGACGCCCGACACCGTGCTGACGGCCGGCGTGGAATACCAGCGCAACCTGAGCAACGGCTTCGGCAGCGGCTTTCCGCTGTTCTACAGCGACGGCTCGCGCACCGATTTCAACCGCTCGGCGTCCAACAACACGCCGTGGGCCCGCATCGATACCGAAACCACCACCACCTTCGTGGACCTGACGCACCGCTTCGCCAACGACTGGAAGGTGCGCGCCGCCTACAGCCACAACGATGCCGACTACCGCATGAAGCAGCTGTACCGCGGCGGCTACCCCAACCGCGTGACCGGCACCGGCATGACCAGTTCGTTCAACAACTACGACGGCGACCGCTCGCGCGACGACATCCACCTGACGGTGTCGGGCCCGTTCCAGCTGCTGGGCCGCAAGCACGAGCTGGCGCTGGGCTGGATGAGCGTGAACGACCACAGCAACATCGGCCAGTACCTGATGACCGGCGCCAAGCCGGCCATCGGCAGCTACTTCGACTGGCGCCAGGACCATATCGCCGAACCGACCTGGTCCAGCACCAAGACGGCGGCCGACGACATGCGGGTCAAGCAGACCGGCGCCTACGCGGTGGGCCGTTTCTCGCTGGCCGATCCGCTGCACCTGATCGTGGGCGGGCGCTGGAGCAACTGGGAAACCAACCAGACCTACTTCGGCAGCAAGCGCGAATACAAGATCAACGACCAGTTCACGCCCTATGCCGGCCTGATCTACGACATCAACAGCACCTACACGGCCTACGCCAGCTATACCGAGATCTTCCAGCCGCAGAACGCGCGCACGCCCAGCGGTTCGATCCTGCCGCCCATCGACGGCAAGAGCTATGAAGTCGGCCTGAAGGCCGCCTACCTGGACGGCCTGTTGAACGCCGCGGTGTCGCTGTACCAGACCCGCCAGAACAACCTGGCCCAGGCCATTCCCGGCGAATCGGTGATCGGCATGCCGGGCACGCAGGCGTACCGCGCGGTCAGCGGGGCCAAGGTCGAAGGCTTCGAGCTGGAAACCAACGGCCAGCTCGCGGCCGGCTGGAACATCGGCGCCAGCTACACCCACTTCACCGCCAAGGACGCCGACGGCAAGCCGATCAACACCAGCCATCCGCGCAGCCTGTTCAAGCTGTACACCACCTACCGATTGCCGGGCGACCTGCACCGCCTGACGGTGGGCGGCGGCATCGACTGGCAAAGCCGCATGTTCCAGTCCGCGGCCAGCCCGCGCGGCAACGTGGACGTCGAGCAAGGCAGCTACGCGCTGGTCAACCTGATGACGCGCTTCGATTTTTCCAAGCAGGTGTCGGCCACGCTGAACCTGAACAACGTCTTCGACAAGAAGTACTACGACCAGATCGGCTTCTTCAGCCAGGGCTGGTACGGGGCGCCCCGCAACGTCATGCTGACGGTGCGCGCGCAGTATTGATGCGAGAGACAGACACGCCAAGGAGCAAAGCGGCACGATGCGTTTGAATCTGGTGAATACGGCGCCATGGCGCCGGGGCGCCGCGGCTCTTGCCGCGGCGTTGGTGCTGGGGCTGGCGGGGTGCGATCGGGCGCCGCCCGCGCCAGCGGCGTCTTCTTCAGGCGCGACCTCGGGCACCGCGTCCGACGCGGCTTTCAGCGCACCTGCGCCGAACGCGGGATCGGTTTCGTCCCAGGCCCGCACAACCGGCTTTCCCATCACGATCGACAGCGCCCTGGGCCAGGCCGTGATTGCCGCGCCGCCGCGACGCGTGGTGACGCTGGGCTTGGGCGCCGACGACCTGGCGCTGGCGCTGGGCGTGGTGCCGGTGGGCACCAGCCGGGCCGACTGGGGCGGCGATGCCGACCATTACTGGCCCTGGGTGCGCGCGGCCATCCAGGCCCAGGGGCAACCGCTGCCCGAACGCATCACGGTCTATCCCGAGCTGGATATCGAAAAGATCATCGCCCTGCGGCCCGACGTGGTGCTGGCGCCGTTTTCGGGTGTGAGCCGCGAGGCCTATGCGCAGTTGTCGCGGCTAGTGCCGGTGGTGGCCTACCCCGACCAGCCTTTCCTGACGCCGGTGGACACGCAGATCGACCTGATCGCCACCGCGCTGGGCAAACGCGACGAAGCGGATGCGCTCAAGGCCAGCATCCACGACGCCCTGGCGCAGGCGGCCCGCCAGTATCCGGAGCTGGCGGGCAAGACCTTTGCCTACGTGCGCGCCGACCTGGGTTCGGGCAATTTCGCCGCCTACGTGGCCGGCGACCCGCGCGTGGACACGCTGAGCGCTATGGGGCTGACGCTGGCGCCCTCGGTGCGCACCCTGCGCGCCAGCGCGGGCCACTTTGCGCATTACCTGGGGTTCGAGCATGCCGATGCGCTGGGCGATGCCGATATCCTGGTGTCGTGGTTCTACACGCCTGAAGAACGCGACCGCACCGCCGCCCTGCCGCTGTACGCCTCGATTCCCGCCGTGCGCCGCGGCGCCTATGTGGCGCTGAGCGATCCGGCGCTGGTCATGGCGTCGTCGTCGGGCACGCCGCTGGCGGTGGCCTGGATGCTGGACCGGCTGGCGCCGCAGTTGGCGCAGGCGGCGCAGCGGGCGCAGAGCGGCGGGGCCGGCCGATGACGCAGGCGCCACGGCCCACGCGCCTGCGCGCGCTGGTGTGGCTCGCCGCCTGTATGGGGCTGGCCACCGCCGCGCTGGCCAGCCTGTGGATCGGCTCACGCGGGTTGTCGGCCGGCGCGGTATGGCAGGCCCTGCTGCGGCCCGACGACAGCTATGCCGCACTGGTGGTGGCCTCGCGCATTCCCCGCACCCTGCTGGCCTTGCTGACCGGCGCGGCGCTGGCCGTGGCCGGCGCGCTGATACAGGCGCTGACCCGCAACCCGCTGGCCGAGCCGGGCCTGCTGGGGGTGAACGCGGGCGCGGCGGCCTCGATCGTGACGGTGGCGCTGATGGCCGGCGGCCTGCCCGCCCACCCCTTCTGGGCCGCCCTGCCCGGCGCGCTGGCTGCCGCCGCGGCGGTCTACCTGATCGGCGCCGGCGGCCGCGGCCTGCAGCCGGTACGGCTGATCCTGGCCGGGGCGGCGGTCAACGCCGTGCTGTTCGCCTATGTGCAGGCCGTGGCGCTGCTGCGCAGCGATATCTTCGATGCCTACCGCTTCTGGGCGGTCGGGTCCCTGGCCGGGCAAAGCCTGGACGCCGCGCGGCGCGCCGCGCCCTATATCGGCGCTGGCCTGCTGCTGGCCGTCGCCTTGGCGCGGCCGCTCAATCTGCTGGCCCTGGGCCAGGCGCTGGCGCAGGCGTTGGGCTTGCGTGCCGGGCTGTATCGCCTGCTGGGACTCTTGTGCGTGGCCATCCTGGCCGCTGCGGCCACGGCCGCCGCTGGCCCGATTGCCTTCGTTGGCCTGGCCGTGCCGCACATTGCACGCCGCTACGCCGGCCCGGACCTGCGCTGGCTGCTGGCCTATTGCGTGGTGCTGGGGCCGCTGCTGATGCTGGTGGCGGACATCCTGGCGCGGCTGCTGCGCGCCCCGGCGGAACTGTTGACAGGCGTGGTGGTGGCCTTCATCGGCGCGCCCTTCCTGCTGGCGGCGCTGCGCAGCCGTGGCCGGAGCCTGGCATGACCCGGCATCCCCTGGCCCCGGTTCGTCCGTCGGCACCCATACTGCGCGCCGGGTCCTGGCTGGCGTGGCCGCTGGCCCCGCGCGCACTGGTCTATGGCGCAAGCCTGTTGGTCATGGCAGCCGCCTTGCTCGCCGCCACGCTGCGCACGGGCGACCCCGGCCTGCCTTGGGCCACGCTGTGGCAGGCGCTGCTGGGCGGCGGCAGCGCGGTCGAGCAATGGCTGGTGCATACCGTGCGATTGCCGCGCGCCTTGTCGGCCTTGGGTGCCGGGGCCGCGCTGGGCCTGTCGGGCGCGCTGTTCCAAAGCCTCACCCGCAATCCGCTGGGCAGCCCCGACGTCATCGGGCTGACCGCGGGCGCCTCTGCGGGCGCGGTGGCCGTAGCCATGGTGTGGCCCGGCCTGATGCCGGTGGCCTGGGGCGCCGCGACCGGCGCGCTGCTGGCCACCGCCGGCGTCTGGTTCGGGTCGGGCGCAGGCTTTGCCGCGCCGCAGCGCATGGTCATCGCCGGCATCGCGGTGGGCGCGATCGCCTTTGCGTTCGTGCAATACGGGCTATCGAACCTGCGGCGCGAACAGGCCTATATGGCGGCCACCTGGTTGAACGGCAACCTGGCGGGCAAGACCTGGCACGACGTGGCGCTGATCAGCGTGGCCTGCGCCGTGTTGCTGCCGCTGGGCCTGGCCTTGTGCGCCCGGCTGCGCCTGCTGGAAATGGGCGATGACCTGGCGCAGGCGCTGGGCGCATCGCCTGCGCGCAGCCGCCTGGCCGCGACGCTGGTGGCGGTGCTGGCCGCCGCGGCCGCCGTGACGGTGGCCGGCCCCATCGCATTCATCGCCCTGGCCGCGCCACAGATCGCGCGGCGCTGTGTGCGCGCCAGCGGTCCGCAGCCGCTGCTGGCCGCCCTGACCGGCGCGGTGCTGCTGGCCGCGGCTGACCTTCTGACCCGCGCCGCCGGCCCGAACGGCCTGCCCGTGGGCGTCCTGACCGCCGGCATCGGCGGCGTTTATCTGGCTTTCCTGCTGGTGCTTGAATGGCGCAAGGCTTCGACGTGAACGACACTTTCCCCGGCGCATCCGCGCTGCAACTGCAGAATGTGGATCTGGCGTATGGCGATACCGCCGTACTGCAAGGCCTGTCGCTGGCCGTCGAACCCGGCGCGTTCACGGCGGTGGTGGGGCCCAATGGCTGCGGCAAGTCCACCTTGCTGCGGGTGCTGGGCGGCGCGCTGGCGCCCACCCGGGGCCAGGCTTGGCTGGACGGCGCCAACCTGGCCACGCTGCGCCGCAAGGCGGTGGCCCGGCGCCTGGCCTATCTGCCGCAGAACCCGGTGGCCCCCGAAATGATCAGCGTACGCGACCTGGTGGCGCGCGGCCGCTATCCGCACCAGACCTTGCTGCGGCAGTGGTCGCCGGCCGATGCCCGAGCCGTGAACGCCGCACTGGCCGATACCGACCTGACGGACCTGGCCGAGCATCCCGTGCACACCCTGTCGGGCGGCCAGCGCCAACGGGCCTGGCTGGCGCTGGTGCTGGCGCAGGATGCCGGCATCATGCTGCTGGACGAACCCACGACCTTCCTGGATATCCGCCACCAGATCGACCTGCTGGAATTGTGTGCGCGTCTGCACCAGGCCGGCCGCACGCTGGTGGTGGTGCTGCATGACCTGAACCTGGCCTTTCGCTATGCCGATCGGGTGGTGATGATGCGGTCCGGCCGCATCGCCGCGCAGGGCGAGGTGCGGCAGGTGGTGACCGAAGCCGCGATGCAACAGGTGTTTGATCTGGATTGCCGGGTGCTGCCCGATCCGGAGACCGGCAGCCCGATGATCGTGCCCCGGCGCGGCGGCCGGGCTTGAACGCGCCGTAAGGCGACGACGGCGACGACGGGGCCGCAGCCCCGCCCTGTCGCCCTACAGCATATGCGCCAGGAATTCCCGGCTGCGCGGATGCTGCGGCGCGCGGAAGAATTCCGCCGACGGCGCCTCTTCGACGATGCGGCCTTCGTCCATGAAGATCACGCGGTGCGCGACTTCGCGGGCAAAACCCATTTCGTGGGTCACGACCAGCATGGTCATGTGCTCGTCGGCCAGCTGGCGCATGGTGCGCAGCACTTCGCCCGTCAGTTCGGGGTCCAGCGCCGACGTGGGCTCGTCGAACAGCATGATGTCCGGTTCCATCGCCAGCGCGCGGGCGATCGCCACGCGCTGCTTCTGGCCGCCGGACAGGCGCGTGGGATAGTTGTCGCGCTTGTTCAAGAGGCCGACCTTGCGCAGCAGTTCCTCGGCCTTGGGCACGATGGCCGCGCGCGCCATGCCCTTGACGATCATGGGCGCTTCGATGATGTTCTGCAGCACGGTCATGTGCGGGAACAGGTTGAACGACTGGAACACCATGCCCATCTTGCGGCAGATGCGGCGCACGTCGGCGTCGCTGGCGTACTGGCTGCGTCCGCCCGGGACGGCGCTGACCAGGGCCTCGCCTTCGACGTCGATGGCGCCTTCGTCGATGGTCTCCAGGTGGTTCAGGCAGCGCAGGAAGGTGCTCTTGCCCGAACCGGACGGCCCGATCACCGCCACCACTTCGCCCTTGCCGAGTTCGAGCGACACCTGGTCCAGCACCCGGTTGGCGCCGAACGACTTGACGATGCCGCGGGCCGAGATCATGGCGTGGCGCGCGCCGGCGGACGGATTACTGGTCGTATTTGGCATAGCGCTTTTCCATATGCTGGAAGAACCACGTCAACACCAGCGTCATCAGAAGATAGAAGGCGGCCGCCACCAGGAACGGCGTGGTCGTGAAGTCGCGCTGCACGATGCCGCGCGCGGTGCGCAGGATGTCGTTGAGCGCCAGCACGTAGATCAGGGACGTGTCCTTGACCAGGGTGATGGTTTCGTTGCTCATGGGCGGCAGCACCCGCTGCACCATCTGCGGCAGCACGATGCGGCGCAGCGTCTGCAGGTAGGTCATGCCCAGCACCTTGCTGCCTTCGTACTGGCCCCGGTCCACCGACTGGATGCCGGCGCGGAAGATCTCGGCGAAATACGCGGCGTAGTTCAGCGCAAACGCCACCACCGCCGCCGGAAAGTCGGGCAGGCGCACGCCCACCACCGGCACGAACGGCAAGGCGAAATAGATGAACAGCATCTGCAGCATCAGCGGCGTGCCGCGCATGAGCCAGATGTAGCCATTGACCAGCCGGCTGACCAGCGTCCATTTCGAAATGCGCAGCAGCGCCAGCACCAGGCCCAGCGGAACCGCCAGCGCCAGGGTGATGAAGAACAGCGTCAAGGTCACCTTGGCGCCTTGCGCCAGGGGACCCAGAAGGGAAATTACATAGTCCATGCGGGAAGGTTCGCGCCGTAGAACTGCAAAACGCCCGGACCGCCATGCGGCCCGGGCGTTTCAAGGGGAATTACTTGATGATGTTGGCGCCGAACCACTGGGTGGCGATGCGGCCGGCGGTGCCGTCCTGCTTCATCGAATCCAGGGTCTTGTCCAGCTTGGCCAGCAGGTCGGTGTCGTCCTTGCGCACGCCGACGCCGTAGTCTTCGGTGCCGAAGTTCTCGTCCAGCACGCGGTATTCATTGGCGCGCTTGCTGATCAGGTAGCGGCCCACCACTTCGTCGACCACGATGGCGTCCAGGCGACCGGCGGCCAGGTCCATCAGGGCCGTGACGTTGTCGCCGAACTTCTTGACTTCCTTGATGCTGCCGGCAACCGGGTCCTTGGCGATGGCGTCGGTGGCGCTGCTGCCATCCTGTGCGCCGACCACCTTGCCGGCCAGGTCGGCCTTGACCTTCACGGGCGAGGCGTTGCCCACGATGATGATCTGGTGGTTGGCCATGTACGGCGCGGTGAAGCTGATGTTCTTCTTGCGCTCTTCGGTGATGGTCAGGCCGTTCCAGAGCACGTCGACGCGCTTGCCGTTCAGTTCGGCTTCCTTGGCGCTCCAGTCGATGGGCTTGAATTCGACTTCCATGCCCAGGCGCTTGCTGGCTTCCTTGGCCATGTCGATGTCAAAGCCGACGATCTGGTTGCTGGCGTCGCGGAAACCCATGGGCGGGAAGTTGTCGTCCAGGCCGACCACGACCTTGCGGGCGGCGGCCGGGGCCTGCGCGCCGGCGGCGGCGGGCGCGTTGTCGGACGGGCCGCAGGCGGTCAGCATCGTGGTTGCGGACACGAGAAGAACAGCAGTCAGTTTTTTCATATTTATGGGCGCGCGAAGCGCAGGGATGAAGAATGCCGGGAGGCTCGCCGTCCGGATCGACAGAAGCCGCGAGCCGGTATTTTAGCGTTCCTGGAAATATGTGTTTCAGGAAATCGACATATCGACCCTGCCAGCGCCCTCGGCGGCCAAGCTCAGCCCGCCCGGGCCGCCATCCCGGCACGCAGGCCCGCCGCACCGTCCAGCGCGTCGTCCCACAGTTGGCGAGTCAACGCTTGGGCGTCGGTTTCCTGCGCCAGCGCAGCAGCCTCGCCCGACCACAACAGCGAGAACTCGTCGCTGCCGGTCTTTTCGACGGCTGCGCGCAGCGGGTCGACCGCGCCGGTGGCCAGCGGAAAAGCCGGGGCTACGGCGCTCATCGGCCCTTGTTCGAAAGCCGCTGCGACCCGCTTGCGCGCAAGGGCTTTGCGGCCGCCGCCGGACGTGACGGCTCGCCCCGGCCGGTCATGCTAGGCTTGGGCGCATGACACGACGCAGCCCCCCTCCGCTTGCCAGCCTCCCGGCCACGCGCCCGGAGCTCGCCGCATGAGCCCCGCCATCCGCCTGGGCCCCCTGGTCTTTCCCACCGAGCTGGCCGTGCTGATCGTGGCCGGCGCCGTCGGCCTGCTGGCCGCGCGCCTGTTCGGCGGCAAGCGTGCGCCGGACATCAGCACGGTGCTGTGGCGCGCCTTGCTGATCGGCCTGGTCGCCGCGCGCCTGGGTTTCCTGTGGCAGACCCACGAACATATTCTGCAAGACCCGATCCAGGCGCTGGATATACGCGACGGCGGCTGGACGGGCATGGTCGGGCTGGCGGCCGCCTGCGCCTATGTGGCCTACGCCGCACTGCGGGCCATGGCGCCCCGGCCGGCGCTGCTGGGTGCGCTGGCGCTGGCCGCGGCCACCTGGCTGATCGGCGGCCAACTGCTGGCGCCCACACCACAGCCCCAGCCCGCGCTGACCGCAGTGGCCTTGCAGCACCTGAACGGCAAGCCCGCCGCCCTGGCCGCCCTCCAGGGCAAGCCCACCGTGGTCAATCTGTGGGCCAGCTGGTGCCCGCCGTGCCGCCGCGAGATGCCGGCCTTCGAGCGCGCCCAGGCCGCCAACCCCGATATCCACTTCGTTTTCCTGAACCAGGGCGAAACGTCCGCCGCGGTGCGGCAATATCTGGATCAGCATGCGCCGTCACTGACCAACGCCTTGCTGGACCCGGCCGGCGAAGCGTCGCGCACGATGAGCAATCGCGGCCTGCCGGCCACGCTGTTCCTGGATGCCGACGGACGGTTGATGGATGTGCGGGTCGGTGAACTGTCCAGCGCCACGCTGGCACAGCGGCTGGACGCGATCCGCCCGGCCGTAGCCCCCTGACCTGGGACGAATGGCATGCCAAGGACCCTCGGACTCATCATGCGACGATCGGCGATTGCCCTCTTTGCGGCCGGCCTGGCCGCGTGGACGGCGCCCGCCAGCGCCCAGCCGCGCGAGCAGGTCGAAGGTACGCTGACGGCGGCCCTGACCCAACTGCTGAACCAGTACGTGGACCCGGTCGATACCCGCGCCTTGGCGATGCACGGCCTGCGGGCCCTGCCAGCCTTGCCCGGCGAAGCCGACGCAGCACGCAAGGCCGCCATCGACCAGGCCGTGACCGCCGAAGGCCTGGCCGCCGATATCCCCGAGCAAAGCCGCATCCTGGCCGACCAGATCCTGCGATTTGCTGATGGCCCGCCGCGTGCGGCGGCGCTGAATGCCGCGCTGCGCGGCATGATGGCCAGCCTGGATGCCTACAGCCGGGTCGCCACGGCGGCCGAGCTGGCGCCGCCACCGGCGTCCGTCGGCCTGGAACTGTCGATCCAGAACGGCGCCTTGACCGTGATGCGTCCCCTGCCCGGCGGGCCTGGCGAACGCGCCGGCCTGCGCAAAGGCGACGTCCTGACCGATATCGACGGCCGTGCCACGGCCGGCCTGCCGCTGTCCGAAGCGGTGGCCTTGCTGCGCGGCGCGACGGGCACCCGCCCGACATTGCGCATCCAGCGGCCGGGGGCCCCGGACCTCCTTACCGTGCAGCCCGTGCGTGGCCCGGTGCAGGCCCCGCCCTCGGTGCGCTGGGACATGAACGGCGCTGTGGCCGTCGTCACGCTGGCGGCCTTTGACAGCAAGACGGACAGCCAACTGCGGGCCGCGCTGGACGCCGCGGCCGCACGCGCCGGCTCGCGGCTGGGCGGCCTGGTGCTGGACCTGCGCGGCAATGCCGGTGGCTTGCTCGACGTGGCCGAACAGGTGGCCGGCGTGATGCTGCGCAAGGGTTCGCGGATCGGCAACCTGTACGGCCGCACGCCCGCCGATTCACGCGCGCTGGTGGCGCGCGACAGCCTGTTGCCGCATGACGTGCCGGTGGTGGTGATCGTCGACCGCCGCACCGGCGCAGGCGCCGAGATCGTGGCCGCGGCATTGCAGGACCACGGCCGCGCACTGGTGATCGGCGAAAAGACCGCCGGCGCGGGGACCATACAGACCGTGCTGCCGCTGCCCGCGAACGAAGGCGCGCTGGTGGTGACCAGTGCGCGCGTGCATCGGGCCAACGGCGCGCGGCTGGAGGGCGCGGGCGTGACGCCGCAATTGTTGATAGACGCCGCCACGGGAAAGATGTCCTTGCGCGCCGACGTCGCGGCCGATTTCAATGCCGACATGGCTGAACGCCTACGCGCGGCGCTGGCATCGGCGCCCGCGAACAGCGACCCTGCCCTGCTCGCCGCGTTGACGGCGTTGAAGTAGGCGGCTGGGCGCCGGCCCGCGACAAGCGCGGATTCAGACGCCGCCGCGGGCCGCGCCAGACGACTAGCCGCAAACCGGCTCGGCCCACGGCAGGGCCACGCCCTGCTCGACCTTTGTCATCAGCCGCAGGCGTTGTCCAATGTGCCCCGCCTTGGCATCCAGTCGCACGACCAGCACCGGCCCCTGTGGCAAGGCCTCAGCGGTGGCGATGAGGCGGTCGCCTTCGTCCCCAGTCCCCGGCACGCGGGTCCAGGCCAGCAGTTCGGCCTCGTCCACCATCACCTCGTTGGCCTGGTCGTGCCCGCAGGCCGGGCACCAGAGTCGGGCCGGATACACCCGGTGCGCGCATTGCGCGCACGCCATCACGCTGAAACTCATGTGTCCTCCCTGGCCAGCACGGCCGCGTTGGCGCACATGCCGTAACGCAGTTGCACCATGCCATAGCCGGTGGCCACGCCATGGCGCGCATCCGCCACCTGCCGCGCACCGGCACGGCCCAGCAGTTGCCGCGCCACTTCCACAAGCCCGTGCATGCCGCCCGCCGTGCCCGCCTGCCCCGCCGACAACTGTCCGCCCGCGGTGTTGACCGGCAGCGCGCGCGTGGCGATGCGGCGGGCGATGAAGCCCGGCAGGTCATCGGCCGGCGCCAGGCCCAGGTCACACAATTGCGCCACGGCCATCGCCGGGTAGTCGTCGTACACGCCCACCACATCCATGTCGTCTGGCCCCAAGCCCGCGTCACCCCACAGCGCGGGCGCGAAGTCGGCGATGCCGGTGACCAGGCCATCGCCTTCCTGCTGGTCGCCGTTGTAGCGCGCCCCGCTGGCCCGCAGCGTGACATGCACGCCGTTGGGCTGCGCCTGCAATACCAGCGCGCAGGCGCCGCTGACGACCGGCACGCAGTCCATCCGCCCCAGCGGCGCGGCCACCATCGGCGCGTCCAGGTATTGCGCCAGCGTCAATGGCTGGCGATAGGCGGCGTTGGGATTGTCGGCCGCCCACGCACGCTGCGCCACGCACAGCGCGCCGTAGTCTTCGCGCCGCAAACCGGTCTGCGCCATCTGCCGCTGCGTCAGCATGGCGAATAGCGGATTCGGGCCGGCGCTGCCCAGCGGGCTCAGGTAGTCCTGCGCGCTGCGGTTGTAGCCGCGCACCAGTGACGCGAAATCGGCGCCGGTGAAATGGTCGCCCGCCGCCAGGACGATGGTGCGTGCCTGCCCCGCCTGCAAGGCCAGCCAGGCGTGGCGCAGCATATTGATGGCGCTGGCGCCGCCCATTTCGTCCTGCATGCACCAGCCCAGCGTCAGCCCCAGGCGCCAGGCCAGGTCGATGGCGCGGTCGGGCCGCAAGGTGAACGAGGCCACGCCCAGGCCATCGACGTCCGCCGGCCGCAGCCCGGCGTCGTCCAGCGCCAGGCGTACGGCCTGCGCGATCAGCCCGGCCGTGCTGATATCCGGCCCGGGGTGACGCAGCGCGGGGGTTTCACCCACGCCGACAATGCCGGGCCTGGCGGGCTTGGGGCTCATGCCGAATCCTCGCGCGGCGGTTCACGCGTCAGCAGCAAGGTGATGACGGTGATGACCGCCATGCCGACCAGGAACCACGCCACCGGCGTGGCCGATTCATACTTGCGCAGCAGCGCCATGGCGATCAGCGGCGACAGGCCGCCTGCGAACACCGAGGCCAGTTCGTGACCCAGCGCCAGGCCGGTGTAGCGGACTTCGGGCGGGAACAGTTCGGCAAAGTACGCCGGCTGGGTGCCGATCATGGCCGCGTGGCACACGGTGTTGCCCATGAAGAACGCCAGGAAGATCCAAATAGGCTCCTTGGTCTGCACCAGCCAGAAGAACGGAAACGCCGCCAGCGCCAGCCCGGCCGAGCCGATCAGGTAGACCGTGCGCCGCCCGATGCGGTCGGACAGGTGGCCAAACCACACCAGCGTGCCCAGTTCGATGAACATGGACGCCAGGACGCCGCCCAGCATCACGTCGTTGGGAATGCCCAGGAACTTGCCGTAGGCCAGCGCGAACGCCAGGAAAATGTACGAACCGCCGTTTTCCGCCACCCGCAGTCCCATCGCCGTGAACACCTGGCGCGGATAGCGGCGAAACACTTCGACGGCCGGCATGCCGCGCTTGGCGGTCTTGGTGGCCTGAATGAATTCCTCGCTTTCCGGAATGTGCTTGCGGATGTAGAGGCCCACGCCGAAGATCAGCACGCTCAGCAGGAAAGGCAGGCGCCAGCCCCAGCTCATGAAGTCGTCCTGCGGCAGTTGCTGGGCCAGCATGAAAACGCCCGACGACAGCACGAAGCCGCCGGCCACGCCCAGCTGGCTGAACGACGAGAAATAGCCGCGGCGCTTGCCGCCCACGGCCTCGCTGATCAGCAGCACGCCGCCGCCCCATTCGCCGCCGGCCGCCGCGCCTTGCAGGATGCGCAGCAGCACCATCGCCGCCGGCGCCCACAGGCCCACCTGTTCATAGGTGGGCAGCAATCCAATCAGGAAGGTGGCCGCGCCCATGATGCCCAGCGTCCATTCCAGCGCCAGCTTGCGGCCATAGCGGTCGCCGATGTGGCCGAACACCACGCCGCCCAGCGGCCGCGCCAGAAAGCCCACGGCAAAACCCGCGAAGGCGCCCATGGTGCCCAGCAGCGGATCGGTGCCCTTGGGAAAGAACAGCTCGCCGAACACCAGCGCCGCCGCCGTGCCGTAGATGAAAAAGTCGTACCACTCCATCGCGTTGCCGGCCACGGACGCCATCACCACCTTGCGCGTGCGCTTTCTGCGGGCTTCTTCGTCGGCGCTGCGCGCCGCCCCTTGGTATGCCAACGTCATGCTGTTTCCCCTTGTTGTGGTCTACCTCGTCACGCGATAGCCGGCGGCGTCGCGGTCCCACGTGTCGGCGGTGATGCCGTCGTCGCGCAGGCGGAACTTGCGGACCTTGCCGTTTTCGGTGCGCGGCAGGTCGTCCAGCACCCGCAGGTAGCGCGGCACCGCGAAGTACGGCATGCGCGGCTGGCAGAAATCCAGCAGCGCCTCGGGCGCCAGCGCGCAGCCGGGCTTGTAGACCAAGGCCGCCATGACCTCGTCTTCGGCGAGTTCCGAACGCACCGCGTACACGGCCGCGACGGCCACCGACGGATGCGCCAGCAGCACCTGTTCGACTTCGTACGAAGAAATGTTCTCGCCGCGCCGCCGGATCGCGTCTTTCATGCGGTCCAGGAAACGGAAATAGCCGTCGGCATCGCGCACCACCCGATCCCCGGTGTGGAACCACAGGTTGCGCCAGGCCTCGACCGTCTTGTCGGGCATGCCGAAATAGCCGGTGGCGATGGCAAATGGCGGGCGCGCGCGCAGCAGCAGTTCGCCGGCCTGGCCGTCGGGCAGCGGCGCATCGTGTTCGTCCGCAACGATGGCGTCGAACTCGGGCGCCACGCGGCCCATCGTGCCGGCGCGTTGCTGGGCCAGCGGGCCGCCCAGCGCGAAATTGGTTTCGGTGGAACCGTAGCCTTCGAGCAGGGCGATGCCGGTGCGGCCGGTGAATGCGGCGTGAAAGCGTTCGGGCACGCCCGGGGCCAAGGCGATACGGGTGCGGTGGCCGCTTTCGGCGGCCGACGCCTCGCGCGCCAGCAGCATGGGCACCATGGCGCCCAGCAGATAGGTCACGGTGGCCTGGGTGGCCGCAAGCCGTTCGAAATAACGGCTGACCGAGAAACGCGCGTCGCAGACGATAGCCGCGCCGGTCACCAGCGCCTGGAAACAGGCGTTGAGCGCATTGGTGTGAAAGAGCGGCAGGCTGGTGTGCAGCACGTCGTCCGCCGTGATTTCCAGGTTGCGCGCGGCGATGACGCCCCACCAGTGGAACTGCGCGTGCGGGCAGCACACGCCCTTGGACAGGCCCGAGGTGCCCGAGGTGTACAGAATGGCCAGCATGTCGCCCGGCCCCAGGTCGGCGGCGGGCGCCAGGGCATCGGGCAAGGCGGGCAAGGGTTCGGCGGGCGCGGGCAAGTCGGCCATGGCGACCGGCGCGGCGGGTGCTTGCACAGTCTCGCCAGCGACAGCCAATGCCGCATCGTCCAGCAGCCAGATACGGCGCAGCGCCAGGGCGTCGGCGTGCTGCCCTGCCCCGTCCATGGCCGCCAACCCCGCCAGCGCGGGACAGGACGCGGCATCCGCCACCAGCAGCACGCAGCCGCTGTTGGCCAGGATGTGCCGCAGTTGCAAGCCGCGCGACGCGGTATTGATGGGCACCACCACCGCGCCCAGCCAGCCGCAACCCAGCACCAGCGACAGGAATTCGATGCGGTTGCCGGCCATGAGGCCGACGCGGTCGCCACGCGCCACGCCGGCCGATGCCAATAGCGCCGCCCAGCGGGCCGCCACGGCCGGCGCCTCGGCAAAGCGCAACGCGCCACCCGGCGCCTGGACCCACAGCCGGTCGCCCTGGCGGGCGGCCTGGTCGCATAGCAGCGACGGCAGTGTCAATGCGTGCATAGAACGTGCTTCCCCTTGTCGAAAGCGGCCACGGGTCGTTGCCCGGGCTCGTGAAAATTAGTCTAGGAATCAACTATTTATGTGTCAAATTTATGGGTATTATTTCCTGCATAAATCACACTGATATCAAGGGCAAGCGTGGACTTCGATCTGAATCTCATGCGGGTTTTCCTGACGGTGCTGCATGAGCGCAGCGTCACCCGCGCGGCCGAACGGCTGCAGTTGACGCAGCCCGCGGTCAGCTACGCGCTGGGCCGCCTGCGCGAGAAATTCGATGACCCCTTGTTCGAGCGCACGCCGGCCGGCATGCAGCCCACGCCCGTGGCGTTTGCGCTGGCCGGCCCGATCGAGCGCGGCATGAACAGCTTTGCCGAAGCCGTCAGCCTGCGTCAGCACTTTGACCCGGCGCGCAGCACGCGGCGGTTCCGCCTGTCGATGTCCGACATCGGCGAAATGGTCTTCCTGCCGCTCTTGATGGAACGCGTGCACGCGCGGGCGCCGCGCCTGCAGGTCGAAGTCGTGGAAATTGCGCTGGAACGCCTGCCCCAGGCTTTGCAAGAGGGCGAGGTGGATCTGGCGATCGGCAACCTGGCCGGGCTGGGCCGGCACACCCATCATGCCGACCTGTTCAGCGAACGTTACGCCTGCATGGGACGCCGCGGCCATCCGGTGCTGTCCGCCGGCCTGACGCGCGGCCAGTTCAAGCGGCTGGACCACATTCTGGTGGCCTCGCGCGCCAGCGCCCATCGCTTGCTGGACGATGTGCTGGGCGAAGCCGGGCTACACCGCCAGCCGTACCTGACGCTGCCGCATTTTTCGGCCGCCGCCGAGATCGTGCGCCGCACCGACCTGACCGTGACGCTGCCCTACCGCGCCGCCGTCTGGTTCAACCGCGACGGCGCCTTCGAGATCCGGCCGCTGCCGCTGGCGCTGCCGCCGCTGAGCGTGACCGTGCACTGGCACTCGCGCTTTGAAAGCGACCCGGGCACGCGCTGGCTGCGCACGCTGGTGGTCGACACGCTGGCGGACCGGCCCGCCGCGCCGGCCGACACGTAGCGCGATTGCGACGACGCCAGGCGCCGGCGTGCCCCTGCGGTTCAAGCCTCGGCCAGCGCCATCGCCTCGAGCATCAGGTCCAGGTTCTGCACCGCGGCGCCCGACGCGCCCTTGCCCAGGTTGTCGAACACCGCCGTCAACAGCACCTGCCCATGCGTGTCGTTGCCGTAAACCGCCAGGCGCAGATTATTGGTGCCATTGAGCACTTGCGGATCCAGGTGCGTGTGCGCGGCGGCCTCTTGCTGCGCCACCACCTGCACATACTGCTGGCCGTCGTAATGGCGCGCCAGGCAGTCGTGCAACTGCTGCGCCGTGACCCCGGCGGGCAACAGGCGCAGTTGCAACGGCACGGTCAGCACGATGCCCTGGCGGAACGAACCGTACGACGGCACGAACACCGGCCGCTGGCTCAAGCCCGCATGGCGCTCGATTTCCGGAGTGTGCTTGTGCGCCAGGCCCAGGCCATAGACCTGAAAAGCCGGGCCGCCCGTCGCGCCCGGCGCCTCGTAGGCGTCGACACTGGCACGGCCGCCGCCCGAATAGCCCGACACCGCCTGCACGGCCAAGGGGTAGTCCGCGGGCACCAAACCTGCCTGCACCAGCGGACGCAGCAAGGCGATCGCGCCGGTGGGGTAGCAACCGGGGTTGCTGACCCGCTTGGCCTGGGCAATGCGCTCGGCCTGGCCCTCAGCCATTTCCGGAAACCCGTAGACCCAGCCCGCCGTGGTGCGATGGGCCGAACTGGCGTCGATGACGCGCACGTCGGGGTTGACGATCGAGGCCACCGCCTGGCGCGCCGGCTCGTCCGGCAGGCACAGGATGGCGATATCGGCCGCATTGATCGCGTCGGCGCGGCGCTGCGGGTCCTTGCGGTCGGCGGCAGGCAGCGTCACCAGGCGCAGATCGGTGCGGCCTTGCAGCCGTTCATGAATCTGCAGACCGGTGGTGCCCTGGTCGCCGTCGATGAATACAAGGGGGTGGGTCATGAGCGTGGCCATCCTGAAATGCCGGCGCGGCCGGCGGGTCGTCGAGAGAGTCCGGAGCCGGGTCTGTTGACCGCAGCCTTCCGGGTACGTGCTCATCATTGCCCAATGCACTGCATAGTAAAAGTCGAATATCATGACGATTCAATTCAGCTTTACTGAAGGTCGCCACCATGCGTGAAATCAACCTGGACCGCCTGCGCACCCTGGTCGCCATTGCCGACCTGGGCTCGTTCGCCGACGCCGCCCGCGCGCTGCACCTGGCGCCGCCCACCGTCAGCCTGCACGTGGCCGACCTGGAAACGCGCATCGGCGCCCCGCTGCTCACGCGCAAGCGCGGCCAGGTGCGCCCCACGCCCATCGGCGACACCCTGCTGGAACGCGCGCGCCGTCTGCTGGCCGAAGCCGACCAGGCGCTGGACGACGTGCAGCGGCAGGTGCAGGGGCTGGGCGGCCGGGTGCGGCTGGGCGCGTCCACCGGCGCCATCGCGCACCTGCTGCCGCAGGCGCTGGAAGCCTTGGGGCGCGACCATCCCGGCATCGACGTGCAGGTGGCCGTGCTGACCTCGCAGGAAACTCTGCAACAACTGAACGAAGGCGCGCTGGACGTCGGTCTGGTGGCGCTGCCGCAACCGCCCGTGCCGGGGCTGGTGCTGCGGCCGTGGCGGCGCGATCCCATCATGGCGTTCCTGCCCGCAGGCTGGAAAGCGCCCGCGCGCATCACGCCGGCCTGGCTGGGCGAACGGCCGCTGATTCTCAACGATGCCAGCACGCGGCTGTCGCGCCAGACCGGCGAGTGGTTTGCCGGCGCGGGTCTGAACCCGCGGCCGCGCATCCAGCTGAACTACAACGACGCCATCAAGAGCCTGGTGGCGGCAGGCTACGGCGCCACGCTGCTGCCGCACGAAGCCACCGCGCCGCAGCCGGACCCGCGCATCGCCATGCGGCCGTTGCGCCCGGCGCTGTGGCGGCCGCTGGGCATTGCACACCGGGCCGGCCAGGTCGAACGCGCCACGCAGCATGTGCTGGATGCCTTGTGGGCGCTGCGTGAAGCGGGTGGTTCGGCGGCGGCATGAGCGCACTCACCTGACGGGCTTGCGCCGCACTCAGGGTCGCCAGCCAGCCCCGCGTACGCCGCACCCTCAGGCATCAACGTCGCCCTTGCCCGCCACCGCAGGCGCACGCCGGAAGAACGCCGCCCGTTCGCTTTCCTCGCGCAGCCGCCGGGCGCGGCTGCGGAACAGGTCCTGGCGGCCCACGATGCCCAGCACCCGGCCGCTGGCGCGGTCCAGGATGGGCACGCGGCCCGCGCCCGACAGCGCCATGCGGTCGGCAATCTGGCTGGCCAGTTCTTCCGGATAGCCGTAGACCAACTCGCGGCCTTGCAGCGCCTGCGCCAAGGTCTGCGCCTGCGAGGCCGGGTCCAGCGCCCAGGCCAGGCTGTCGGCGCGCGTCACTTCGCCCACCGCCGCGCCGTCGGCATCCACCACCGGATAGCTGGTGTGCACGGGCTGCGTGTGTGTGAAATGCGCGATGGCCTGCGCCACCGTGAGCGTGTCGGGCAGCGTTTGCGCCGGGCTTGTCATGACCTGGCTTGCGCGCAGCAGATCGAACGGATCGACCCGATACTCGCGGTTGATGTGATGGCCGCGGCGCGCGATCTTTTCGGTCAGGATCGACCGGCGCAACAGCAGCACCGTCACGCCGTAGGCGAACACGCAGGCCGCCAATACAGGCAGCAAGGCGCCCAGGTTGCCAGTCAGTTCCACCGCGAACAGCGTGGCCGTGAGCGGCGCGCGCATCGTGCCGCCCATCATCGCGGCCATGCCCACCAGCGCCCAAAAGCCCGGGTCGGCCTGCGGCAGCAACGGCGCGGCCAGGGCGCCCAGCGCGCCGCCAAAGATCAGCAACGGCGCCAGCACCCCGCCCGACGTGCCCGAGCCCAGCGCGATCGCCCAGATCGCCACCTTGACCGCCAACAGCAGCAGCACCGCCTGCATGGCCAGGTCGCCCGCCAGCAGGTGGCGGATGTTGTCGTAGCCCACGCCCAGCGCGGCCGGGTCGATCAGCCCGCCGATGCCGATGGCCAGGCCGCCCAGGGCCGGCCACCACATCCAGTGGATCGGCAATTTCTCGAACAGGTCTTCGGCGGCGTACACCAGCGACGTCAGCACGCCTGACCCCAGGCCGGCCAGCACCCCCACGGCGGCGCAGGCCACCAGGTGCCATGGCGTGAATGGCAAGGCACCGGCGTAGGCGAAGATGGGGCCGCCATCGAACACGAAGCTGCGTGCCACCGCGGCCACCAAGGCGGCCGTGGCCACCGGCAGGAAGCTGCGCGGCTTCCATTCGAACAGCAGCAGTTCCACTGCCAGCAGCACCGCTGCCAGGGGCGTGGCGAAGATGGCCGTCATGCCCGCCGCCGCGCCCGCCACCAGCAGCGTCTTGCGCTCGCCGTCGTTCAGGTGGATGGTCTGCGCCAGCAGCGAGCCGAGGGCGCCGCCCGTCATGATGATCGGCCCTTCGGCGCCGAACGGGCCGCCGGTGCCGATGGAGATCGCCGACGATACCGGCTTGAGCACGGCGACCTTGGGCGCGATGCGGCTCTTGCCGATCAGGATGGCTTCCATGGCTTCGGGGATGCCGTGGCCGCGGATCTTCTCGGACCCGTAGCGCGCCATCAGGCCGATGATGAGGCAGCCGATGACGGGGATGGCGACCGACGCCAAGCCCAGGCGCCCGGTCGTGATGGGCAGGTCGGCAAACGAGAACAGGCCGTGATAGGCCAGGTTGGTGCACAGCGCGATCAGGCGCAGCAGCACCCAGGCGGCGGCCACGCTGGCCAGGCCCACCGGCACGGCCAGCGCCATCAGCAGCACGACGCGCCGGTCGGTGGTGAAGTCGCCCAGCCGCAAGGCAGCGCGGGCGGAAGTGGAAACGGGAGGCATGGTTCTTGAGACAGGAGGCTGGGCGCAAGGCCCGGAAACCGGCGCAGGTGTTTTCTGCGCGGCGTTTGCGAAAGATCAAATATATCGTATCACGACATATATTAGAATCGGCCGGTGAAACGATCCTCGCCTCCCTCCCTGCCGTCCGCGTCCGACTACGAATTGCTGGCCGAATTCCGCTACGCGCTGCGCAAGTTCGCCGCCTTCAGCGAGAACGCCGCCGCCGGCCTGGACCTGATGCCGCAACAACACCAGGCGTTGCTCGCCATCAAGGGCAGCCGCGCCGGCGCCCCGGCCCGCCGTGGGCTGTACGTGGGCGAAATCGCCGAACGCCTGCTGATCCGGCCGCACACGGCGGCCGAACTGGTCAACCGCCTGGAACGGCTGGACCTGGTGCGCCGCGAGCCCGACCCCGAAGACGGCCGCCGCGTGGAAGTGGTGCTGACGGCCAAGGCCGAGCGCATCCTGGAAAGCCTGTCGGCCTCGCACCTGGAAGAGCTGCGCGCCATGCGGCCGCTGCTGACCCGTTTGTTGACCCGCATCGACGACGACGCGCCCGCGCGCTGATTTCCTGACCATTACCTGACTCGGCCCAACCCCCGCCGCGTGATAAATTATCGTCCCCCGATATATTTCACGGGGGCAAGGAGAGGGTTTTGGCTGTGGGTATCAAGCGCTGGCTTGGCGCGTTCGCACCAGCGCCGGTCGGCGTCAACGGGCGCGAGAAGCTCTATGGCGCCGTGGGCGCGCTGGTGGGGCTGTTCTGCACCGAATGGGTCGGCCGCCATGCGTTGGGCGTAGCCAGCCCCTGGTTCATCGCGCCGATGGGCGCGTCCGCCGTGCTGCTGTTCGCCGCGCCTGCCAGCCCTCTGGCCCAGCCCTGGTCCATTCTGGCGGGCAATCTGGTGTCGGCGCTGATCGGCGTATTCTGCGCCCGGTTCATCGGCGACCCCGGCCTTGCCGCAGCCACCGCCGTGGCGCTGGCCATCGGCGCCATGTTCTGGCTGCGCTGCCTGCATCCGCCCAGCGGCGCGGTGGCCCTGACCGCCGTGCTGGGCGGGCCGCCCGTGGCCGCGCTGGGTTACGGCTTCGTGCTGTGGCCGGTGGGGCTCAATACCGTCATCCTGCTGTGCATCGCCGTGGTCTTCAACGGCCTGCTCAAGCGCAACTACCCGCGCCGCCACGCCGAGCCGGCCGCCGGCCACCGCACCCGCGACCCCGTTCCCAGCGCGCGGCTGGGCTTTTCGCGCGCCGACCTGGACCAGGCGCTGGCCCAGCGCGGCGAGCTGCTGGACATCAGCAAGGAAGACCTCGAAGACATCGTGCTGGCCGCCGAGCTGCGCGCCAGCACCCGCCGCTTTGGCGACGTGCGTTGCGCCGACATCATGTCGCGCGACGTGGTGACCGTGCAGCGGCAAGATCCGCTGGACTACGCCGTGCGCCTGTTCGACAAGCATCGGCTGCAATGGCTGCCGGTGCTGGATTCGTCCGGCCACTACGCCGGCATGCTGGCGCAAGGCGACGTGCTGGCCCGCAAGAGCCGGCCGGCGCCCGTGGCAGCGGCCGGCGGCGCGCCGGCCGACCTGCTGGTGGCCGACTGCATGCGGTCCGAAGTGCCGTTCGCCACGCCGGGCCTGCCCGCCATCGAGCTGGCGCGACCGATGTCGGACCATCTGCATTGCGTGCCGGTGCTGGGCGAAGACCGCACGCTGGTCGGCCTGGTGACCCAGTCCGATCTGGTGGCCGCGCTGTACCAGATGACCGTGTCGGCGGCTGCGCAGACCGCGCCGGACCAGGACATCGGCGCGCGGCTGGCGGCCTGAGCGGCCCGTGCAACCCTGCGAGCGTTGATGCGCCGCGCCGTGGTGCGTCGTGCGCCGCCCTCCGTAGCCCTACGGATTCCGGACCGGATGATCCGCAGGGCATAATTCCAGGCGTGAATCCCCCCTTGCGCCATCGCGCCCTCTTCTACTGGCTGGTGCTGTTCCTGCTTGGCGCCCTTTGGCTCGGCCGCCAGGACTACGTCGGCCAATACGACCGATTTTTCCAGGACACCAGCATCGCCCAGCGCATGCTCAGCCAGAAAACCGGGCAGCACGAAGCCGTGCTGGCCACGCTGTCCGCCCTCTCGCATCCGCCCGCCCCGGAACGCCTGTTTCCCAGCCTGCAGCCGGCCATGCCGCAATTGCAGGGCCTGGGTTACCTGCCCGACGGCGCCTGGGCCGGCAGCACCGACGAACCGCCCGGCCTGCGCACCGCGGTCGACCAGGCCCGCACGCTGGGCCGCCCGGTGGTGCTGCCGCTGGATAACGCCCGCTATTGGCTGGTGGCCCCGTCCAGCTGGAGCCTGCTGGTCGACGCGCGCCACCTGGTTGCCCCCGCCGACCTGCCCGCGGGCCTGGCCAACCTGACCCTGGCGATCGGCCCCGCCCCGCTCACGCTGCTGGCGCGCCAGCCCGGCCCCGCCGGCCCGGGCTGGCCCTTGGCGCTGGCCAAGCCCTTGGGGGCAGCCAGCCAACCCTTCATGCTGCACAGCACGCGCACGCTCACGCCGGCCGCCTGGCCCTGGCTGCCGTGGCTGCTGTGGGGCCTGACCAGCGCCCTGTTGGTGGCGGGCGTGACCGCCATGCGGCGTTCGCGCGCCGACGCCCGGCGCCAGCAGGAACAGGCCCGCCTGGCCGCCATGGCGCGCCTGAGCACGCTGGGCGAAATGGCCGCCGGCATCGCCCACGAACTGAACCAGCCCCTGACCGCCATCCTGGCGCAGACCCGCGCGGCGCAACGCCTGCTCGACGACGAAGACGAACGCCCGTCGGTGCGCCGGGCGCTGCTCGCCAGCGCCGAACAAGCGAAGCGCGCCGCCGACATCATCAGCCGCATGCGTGCGCTGGTGCAACCCACCGCGCCCAGCCGACGCGAGGCGCTGGACCCGGACGCGCTGGTGGCCTCGCTGCGCTTTCTGCGCGAGCCTGAACTCGCCCGCCAGGGCATCCGCCTGACCTGGCGCAATGCCAGCCCGGGCGCGCAACCGCTGGGTGACCGGGTGGCGCTGGAACAGATCCTGCACAACCTGGTGCAGAACGCGGCCGACGCCTTGGTGCACACCGTGCCTGACCATCCCGGGCCCGCTTCGGGCGCCGCGCAACCACAGCCCCGCCGCGCCGCCGCAGCGGCCGACGCCCCGCCCGACATCACGCTGCAAGGCCGCCTGGAAGGCGACGCCTATGTCTTCAGCGTCAGTGACAACGGCCCGGGCATCGCGCCCGATGCGCTGTCCCGCCTGTTCACGCCGTTCTACACCACCCGCGCCCAGGGCATGGGCCTGGGGCTGGCGCTGTGCGAAACCCTGGCCGGCGCCATGGACGGCCGCCTGGCCGCGCACAACCTGCAACCGTCGGGCGCCTGCTTCACCTTGACGCTGCCGCTGGCCAAAGGCCCCGCATGAACGCCCCGGACCATTCCCCGCTGGTCTACCTGGTCGACGATGACGACGCGGTGCGCGAGGCGCTGGCGCTGCTGCTGCGCAGCGTCGGCCTGCGCAGCGAGGGCCACGCCGATCCGCAGGCTTTCCTGGCCGGCCTGTCGCCGCACACCATCGGCTGCGTGGTGCTGGACATCCGCATGCCGGGCATCAGCGGGCTGGACGTGCTGGCGCGCCTGGCCGACACTTCCGACCTGCCCGTGGTGATGCTGACCGGCCACGCCAACGTCGACCTGTGCCGCCGCGCGTTCAAGGGCGGCGCCATGGAGTTCCTGCAAAAACCGGTGGACGACGACGTGTTTCTCGATGCCGTGCAGGCTGCAGTGCGCACCCACATCGCCAGCCGTGAACGGCTGGCCGTCACCCAGGCCGCGGCCGACCGGCTGGCCCGGCTGTCCGCGCGCGAACGCGAGGTGCTCGAACGCGTGGTGCAGGGCCTGAGCAACAAGGAAATCGCCCGCGAATTCGACCTGTCGCCGCGCACCGTCGAAACCTACCGCGCCAACGTTTTCGCCAAGCTCGAAGCCGACTCGCTGGCACAGCTGATCCGCCAGTACGCCACGCTGCTCGACTAGCGTTCGCCGCCGCATGGCGCCCGCGCCTCGCATTCGCCTCGCCCGCCCCGGCCTCCGTAGCGCTACGGAGGTGCCAGCGTAGTCGGGCGTATACCGCCGAGCCGGCCTTTTGGCCACACTGACGGCTCCTGACCTTCACTCCCTAAAAGGACGCAGACATGACCCGCCACACGCTCGCCGCACTGGTTTCCACCCTGGCATTGACCGGCGCCGCCCACGCTGCCGTGCTCAGCGAAAGCAACATCTCGACCGCTGACGCCCAAAAACTGGCCGCCGCCACGGTCGCCGCGTGCCAGGCCAAGGGCTACAACGTCAGCGCCTCGGTGGTTGATCGCGCCGGCCTGCTCAAGGCCTTCGTGCGCGGCGACAACGCCGGCCCGCACACCATCGAAGCCAGCCGCGCCAAGGCCTTCACGTCCGCCTCGGCCAAGGCGCCGACGCTGGCCATGATGGAAAACGCGCAGAAGAATCCCGGCGCCGCCAACCTGACCGACATCCCCGGCTTCCTGCTGCTGGGCGGCGGCGTGCCCATCAAGGCCGGCGCCAACGTCATCGGCGCCATCGGCGTGGCCGGTGCCCCGGGCGGCAACCTGGATGCGCAATGCGCCGACGCCGTGCTGGAAGAGAACGCCGCGCTGTTCAAGTAAGCAATGAGGCGCCCCCATCCCCCGACGCCGGTCCTGCGCGTCGGAAATGGGGGCTCGCCAGGTGTGATCCCGGGGCGGTCCGCGCATGGCGCGGACCGCCCTACTCGTCTTCGATGCCGAGTTCGCGCAGTTTGCGGGTGATGGTGTTGCGGCCGATGCCCAGGCGGGAGGCGGCTTCTACTCGGCGGCCTCGGCTGGCATCCAGGGCGCTTTGGAGCAGGATTTTTTCGAATTGGCGGGTCAACGTGGCCATGACGGCGGGTTCGCCGCGTTCCAGGCGGTATTGGGCGTCGCGCAGCAGGGAGTCCTGCCAGTTGCGCGGGGGGCCGTCGTCGGAGGCGGCCGCGTTGTGCTGGACCACGGTGCCAATGGTGGAGATGCTGCCGCCGGTGGCGACGCGAGGGGGCGCGGCGCTGGCGGCGGGGGGATGCTCCATGGCGCGGATCTCGGGCGGGAGGTCGGCGCGTTCCACCGTTTGGCCGGGGGCCATGACGGTGAGCCAGTGGCAGAAGTTCTCGAGTTGACGGACGTTGCCGGGGAAGTCGAATTTGGTCAGGACGGCCAGGGCTTCCGGGGTCAGGCGCTTGACCGGCACGCCCAGGGCGCGGGCGCTGGCCGCCAGAAAGTGGTTGGCGAGCGCGGGGATGTCTTCAATGCGTTCGCGCAGCGGCGGCAGGCGCAGGCGGATGACGTTCAGGCGGTGGAACAGGTCTTCACGGAACAGGCCTTGTTCGACACGCTGCTCAAGCGGCTGGTGGGTGGCCGCGACGATGCGCACGTCGACGCGTACGGGCTGGGCGCCGCCGACGCGGTAGAAGCTGCCTTCGGCCAGGACGCGCAACAGGCGGGTCTGCAGTTCGATCGGCATGTCGCCGATTTCGTCCAGGAACAGCGTGCCGCCATGGGCTTCTTCGAAGCGGCCGCGGCGCAAGGTGTTGGCGCCGGTGAAGGCGCCGCGCTCGTGGCCGAAGAGTTCGGCTTCGAGCAGGTCGCGCGGGATGGCGGCGGCGTTCAGGGCGACGAAGGGGCCGCTGGCGCGTACGCCGTGGCCGTGCAGGGCGCGGGCCACGAGTTCCTTGCCGGTACCGGATTCGCCGGTGATGAGGACGGTGACCTTGGACTGGGCCAGGCGGCCGATGGCGCGAAAGACTTCCTGCATGGCGGTGGATGACGATTGGGTCATCATCCAGCGTTCGTTGTTCTGGGCTTCGCCCTGCCCTTCGGGGCTTTCGGGCTGGGCCGATTCCTGCATGGCGCGCTGGATCAGCGCGACGGCTTCGTTGACGTCAAAGGGCTTGGCCAGGTAGTCGAAGGCCCCGCCCTGGAAGGCGGAAACGGTGCTGTCCAGGTCGGCAAAGGCGGTCATGACGATGACCGGCAGGCCGGGATGGCGCTCTTTGAGCTGGCGCAGCAATTCCAGACCGTTGCCGCCGGGCATGCGGATATCGGACACCAGCGCAACGGGCGTGTCGTGGGCCAGGGCCTCGAGCACGTCGGCCGACTGGGAGAAACTGCGGGTGGGGACACCGGCGCGGGCCAGGGCCTTTTCGAGGACCCAGCGGATGGCCTGGTCGTCGTCGACGATCCATACGGGTTTCATCAGTGTGCGGGCTCCATCGGTAGGACCAGGCGAAACTCGGTACGCCCGGGTCGGGATTCAAATTCGATGATGCCGCCGTGCTGCTGCACGAAGTCCTGGGCCAGGCTCAGGCCCAGTCCGGTGCCGCCGGCACGTGCCGTGACCAGCGGATGGAAAATGCGGTCGCGGATGTGGTCGGGCACGCCGGGGCCGTTGTCGATGATGGACAGCACCAGCGCCAGACGGTGTTGGCGGTGGGCCAGCATGACCTGGCGCGCCACGCGGGTGCGCAGGGTAACGACGCCAGGTTCGACGCCGGGGCCCTGGGGCCGCGCGACCAGTTCCTGGGCGGCGTTGCGGGCCACGTTGAGCACGGCCTGCATCAGGCGGGCGGCGTCGCCTTTCAGGTCGGGCATCGACGCGTCGTAGTCACGCACCAGCGTGACGTCGTGGCGGAACTCGGCCTGGATCAGGGCGCAGACGCGCTCGCAGATTTCGTGGATGTTGACCGGCCGCGCGTTCAGCGGCACACGTTGCGGGCCGCTCAGGCGGTCCACCAGCGCCTGCAGGCGGTCGGCTTCGGAAATGATGACCTGGGTATATTCGGCCAGGGCCGCACTGGGCAGCTCGGCTTCCAGCAGTTGCGCGGCGCCGCGCAATCCGCCCAGGGGATTCTTGACTTCATGCGCCAGGTTGCGCAGCAGTTCGCGGTGCGCTTCGATCTCGTCGACCAGGCGATGGTTGCGGTCGGCCAGCACGCGCTGTTCGATCTCGCGGGTTTCGATCAGGGCGGGCCAGCGCTGGCCGCTCAGGCCCACCGTGGTGACAGCCACTTCCACGGATTCCGCGGCGCGGCGCAGCGACGCCAGCTGGCGCACGTCGGCATATCGGCCCGCCGCGGCGCGGTCGATGGACGACTGGATATTCTCTGGGTTGTCGAACAGGGTGGCGGCGGAATGGCCGCACAGTTGCTTGCGCGAGCGGCCGAACAGGTCTTCGGCGGCCGCGTTGGCGTATTCGATGTGCCCGCGTTCGTTGACCAGGAAAACGGACGTGGCAAGCAGATCGAGAGCTTCTACATTCATTTTTCAACGTACCCGAATGACTACAGGGGGAAATCGGAACGCGGACCCGGACGGCGCCCCGAGGGCGGCGCCCTGCCCGTCCGGCGCGAAGCCGGACGGGGCAAGCCATCGGTCAGCGACCTGGCGGTGCGCGTGGTGTGGGCCCTGGTTGGTTGCCTACATCATCGCGCTCCCCCAGCTACTGCCTCAGAATCAGAGGCTGTAGTACATGTCGAATTCGACCGGGTGCGTGGTCATGCGCAGACGGTTCACATCGCCCATCTTCAGGTCGATGTAGGCGTTGAGCATGTCGTTGCTGAAGACGCCGCCGCGGGTCAGGAACTCGCGGTCGCTGTCCAGGGCTTCCAGCGCTTGTTCCAGCGAGGAGCACACGGTCGGGATCTTGGCGTCTTCTTCCGGCGGCAGGTCGTACAGATTCTTGTCGGCGGGATCGCCGGGGTGAATCTTGTTCTGCACGCCGTCCAGGCCGGCCATCATCAGGGCCGAGAAGGCCAGGTACGGGTTGGCCAGGGGGTCCGGGAAACGCGCTTCGACGCGGCGACCCTTCGGGTTGCCGACGTACGGAATGCGGATCGAGGCCGAACGGTTGCGGGCCGAGTAAGCCAGCTTGACCGGGGCTTCGTAGTGCGGAACCAGACGCTTGTACGAGTTGGTGCCCGGGTTGGTGATGGCGTTCAGGGCGCGGGCATGCTTGATGATGCCGCCGATGTAGTACAGCGCGAATTCCGACAGGCCGGCGTAGCCATTGCCCGCGAACAGGTTCTGGCCGTCCTTCCAGATGGATTGGTGCACGTGCATGCCGGAACCGTTGTCGCCAACGATGGGCTTGGGCATGAAGGTGGCGGTCTTGCCGTAGGCGTGGGCCACGTTGTGCACGACGTACTTGACGATCTGGGTCCAGTCGGCGCGTTGCACCAGGGTGCTGAACTTGGTGCCGATTTCCAGCTGGCCGGCGCCGGCGACTTCATGGTGGTGCACTTCGACCGGCACGCCCATCTGTTCCATCAGCAGACACATTTCCGAACGCATGTCCTGGAACGAGTCGACCGGGGGCACGGGGAAGTAGCCGCCCTTCACGGCGGGACGGTGGCCGGTGTTGCCGCCTTCGAATTCCAGGCCGGTCGACCACGAGGCTTCTTCGGACTTGATCTTGACGAAGGTGCCCGACATGTCGGTGTTCCAGGTCACGCCGTCGAACACGAAGAATTCGGGTTCCGGACCGAAGTAGGCGGTGTCGCCCAGGCCCGAGGCCTTCAGGTAGGCTTCGGCGCGCTTGGCCAGCGAACGCGGGTCGCGGTCATAGCCCTTCAGGTCGGACGGTTCAACGACGTCGCACGACAGGATCAGCGTCGGCTCTTCGCGGAACGGATCCAGGTTGGCGGTCGACAGGTCGGGGATGAGCAGCATGTCGGAGGCTTCGATGCCCTTCCAGCCCGGAATCGACGAACCGTCGAAGGCCTGCCCGCTTTCCAGCTTGTCTTCGTCGATCGCGGTGGTGGGCACGGACACGTGGTGCTCACGGCCAACCGTATCGGTAAAGCGGAAATCCACGAATTTGACTTCGTTATCGGCGATCTGTTTCAGGACGTCTTTCGGGCTTGCCATGTCATCTCCATTAGATAAAAGGGTCGAGGGCTGTGCCGCTCTCGACTGGCATAAAAGAGGGAAGCAATAAGCGTGCCAGGTTCCACCCCCGGGATTGCCCGGGGGTTTGGCAGGTCAGGGAAAAATGTAGCACCGTTTTGGTGCAAAGCGTGGGGCATGAATGCCCCACTCTGGTGCTTTATTGCTACAGGAACATTTCCTGCAGGTCATTGAGGAAACGCCAGCCCAGGGGCGTGGCCCGCAGGCGGGTCGGATCGGCGTCCAGCAGGCCCCGTTTCGAGGCTGCCTCCAATTGGTGCGCAATGGCGGCCAGCGACAGGCCAGTGCGCTCGCTGAACATCGTGGTGGCCACGCCGTCCTTCAGGCGCAGCGCATTCAGCATGAATTCGAACGGCAGTTCGTCCGGCCCCACCTGGCGGTTTTCCGACAGGTGGCTGCCGTCGCGGGCCATGGCGGCCTGCATCCAGGATTCGGGGCTGCGCAGCCGCGCTTCGCGCACGATGCGGTCGTGGAACGACAGCTTGCCGTGCGCGCCCGGGCCCAGGCCCAGGTAGTCGCCGAATTCCCAGTAATTCATATTGTGGCGGCAGCGCGCGCCGGCCCGGGCGTAGGCCGACACCTCGTAGCGGGCCAGGCCGGCGGCGGCCAGTTCGGCCTCGACCGCGTCCTGCATCGCCGCGCTGGTGTCGTCGTCCGGCAGGTCTTCGGGCGGAAACTTGGCGAACACCGTATTGGGCTCCATCGTCAGGTGATAGAGCGACAGGTGTTCCGTGCCAAAGCCGATGGCCTGGCGCAGATCGGCCACACAGGCCTCCAGCGTCTGGCCCGGCAGGGCGAACATCATGTCCAGGTTGACGCGGGGCGCGGCGCGCTGGGCCATCTCGATGGCGGCGCGGGCCTGGGCCGAATCATGGATGCGGCCCAGCTTCTTCAACTGGGCGTCGTCAAAGCTCTGGATGCCCAGTGAAAACCGGGTCACGCCGCTGGCCGCGTAATCGCGGAAGCGGCCGGCCTCGGCGGTGCCGGGGTTGGCTTCCATGGTGATCTCGGCGTCGGGCCACATGTTCAAACAGGCGCGCAGCATCGCCAGCAGCTCGTCCAGGCCGGCGGCCGACAAGAGGCTGGGCGTGCCCCCGCCGATGAATACCGACACCACCTGGCGGCCCCAGATGGACGGCAGCGCCTGTTCCAGGTCGCTGCGCAGCGCATCCAGATAGGCGCGCTCGGGAATTTCGCCTGGCGCCGCGTGCGAATTGAAGTCGCAATACGGGCATTTGCGCACGCACCAGGGCACGTGCACATAGACCGACAGGGGCGGCAGGCTGGTCAGCGTGGCGCCGGCCGGGGTGACCAGGCGCGTACGCGCGGCGCCCGTGTCGGGGCGGATGGGGATGGTGATGGACATGCGGTGTTCCTGGGCGGGGCGCGCCCGCCTTGCATCAAGCCTGGCTGATCTTGCCCAGCAGTTCGCGCAGGGCGCGGGCGCGGTGGCTGATGGCGTTCTTTTCCTCGGGATCGAGCGAAGCGGCCGTCAGCCCCTGGTCGGGCAGGTAGAAATGCGGGTCGTAGCCGAATCCGTTGGCGCCTTCGGGCTGGTCGATGATTTCACCGTGCCACAGGCCTTCGCCGATCAGGGGGCACGGGTCGTTTTCGCTGCGCACCAGGGCCAGCACCGCCACGTACCAGGCGCGGCGGTCGGTCACCGAGGCCAGCTTGGACACCAGCAGCGCGTTGTTGGCCTGGTCGGATTTTTCACCGCCATGCATCTTGGCGTAGCGGGCGGAATACACGCCCGGGGCGCCGTCCAGCGCGGCCACGCACAGGCCGGAATCGTCGGCCAGCGCGGGCAGGCCCGTCAGGCGGCTGGCATGGCGGGCCTTGGCCAGGGCGTTTTCGACAAAGGTGACGTGCGGCTCTTCGGCTTCGGGCACGCCCAGTTCGCCCTGCGGCACCAGTTCGATGCCCAGGGGCGCGAACAAGGCGGAAAACTCACGCAGCTTGCCAGCATTGTTGGAGGCCAGCACGACGCGGCGCAGGGAATCGGGAATGTGGGGGGATGTCATAGGGCCAAATTGTATAGGGCGCGGTCGCCAATACCGACCGCCTGTTACGTGTAACCGCAACAACACAGAAATATTCGATGGTCAATATCACTAATCTTGTCACTGATCGTATCTGAACGCTCCGGCGATGAACCTACCTCAAGCTATGCCACGGCCGCGCGCGGCCGGTGTACCCCCCGGCGTGCCCCCTATTCCCGGCGGCGCGGCGGCCGCGCCCGTCAGCCTGGCGGGCATTCTGCGCGAACGGCTGCTGCGCCCGCGCTTCCAACCCGTCATCGACCTGTCCCACAGCCGCATCTACGGCCACGAAAGCCTGATCCGCGGCCCGGTCGACACCGCCCTGCACTTTCCGGACGCCCTGTTCGC
>PJUB01000179.1_pt1 | contig 40476 bp, 39 predicted proteins | sample 1512141 | NCBI WGS metagenome assembly PJUB01 (sample SAMN08177677, study PRJNA422409) | Soil metagenome, whole genome shotgun sequencing project. | isolation source: Soil enriched on filter paper: alkali lignin treatment | place: USA: Madison | collected 2015-01-15 | reverse complement strand
GCGGATGGCTTCGGCCTTGGCGAGCAGTTCGGCGTCCGTGTTGACGCGAGGTTGCAGTTCCGAGCCGTTCAAACCCAGGGTGACGGCGTCGATGAAGATGGTCGGGTTGCCTGCATTGATGAGGGTGGCCTCGACGACGCCCACGCCGGGCACGTCGAGCTTGTCAATCATGTTTCCGGTGGGAAACATCGCACCGCCTTCGCCGTCTTCGTCCGCGCCGGGGTCCAGGAACTCTAGCTTGATTTCGGCCGCAGGGAAGGTCACTCCGTCGAGTTCGAAGTCGCCGGTCTCCTGGACCTGGCCGTCGCACATGGGGACGTGCGCGATGATTTTCTTCTGGATGTTGGCCTGCCAGATGCGCACGACGGCGATGCCGTTCTCTGGTGCTGAAACCAGGCCGCGCTCGATTGCGAAGGGTCCGACCGCCGAGGTCAGGTTGCCGCAGTTGCCGCTCCAGTCGACGACGGGCGATTCGATGGCAACCGCGCCAAACAGGTAGTCCACGTCGCAGTCCGGGCGAGCGCTCGGGCCGACGATGACGACCTTGCTCGTGCTTGAGGTCGCGCCGCCCATTCCGTCGATTTGCTTGCCGTACGGGTCGGGACTTCCCGTGACGCGCAGCATCAGCGCGTCGCGCGCCGCGCCAGGCTGGCGAGCGGGCGCCGGGAGATCATCCGGCGTGAAGAAGACGCCCTTGCTGGTGCCGCCGCGCATATAGGTTGCACGAATGCCAATCTGCTTGCTCATGAGGTAATTTCTTTCGATGAATGAGTAAACGCGACGCACACGGGGCTTCCGGTGGAGGTCAGCGGTTCGACTTGGGAGGGGCCGGAGACGCGGACGATGGAATCGGCGTCTTCGTTTGCAACGCAAAGTGCGTTGGTGCCGGGAAGAGATGTAATGAAGCGGGGCACGGCGCCCAGAGCCCTGGTCCAGGTCGGCGAACTCAGCGCCCCGTCCGCAGCGTCAACCTCATAGCAGACCACGCTGCCGTGCCCACGGTTGCTGACGAACAGTTGGCATTCGTCCCGGGAGAGAACGATGCCTGCTCCTGTGTTCTCGCCGACGAAGGAGTCGGGGACCGTAGCCGTGCGACGCACCGGCTCCAACCGACCGGTAGCCGCGTCGAATCGGGCCGTGAGCACTTGGCTCGATAGCTCCAGTACGACCCACGCCACGGCGCCGTCAGACCGAAACACCAGATGGCGAGGACCGCTGCCAGGCGCCACTTCGAGCGTTGCTATGAGTTGCAGCGCACCGGTGTCCTCGTCGAGTGCGAGGGTATGGACTGCGTCGGCGCCCTTGTCTGGGACCAGGAGCCAGCGACCGGAGGGGTGCCGCACGATCTGATGCGGATGCGCACCTTGCTGTTGGGTCTTGTGAGGGCCTGCTTTGGCGGGCAACTCAAGAAGATGGGTCATCGGTCCTATTGAACCGTTCTCCTCGACCGGCAAGCTCGCGATGCTGCCGGTGGCGTAGTTCGCCACCAGAACCCAACGATTGCCGGCACTCAGTGCCAGATGCACCGGATTCGTACCACCCGTGGCTCGTGTACCGAGCCCGAACAGTCGGCCATCGACGTCGATCTTGAAGCTGCTGACTTCGCTTCCGTCCCCGTGGACGCAATGAAGCGCGCCACGTGCCTCGTCGATGAGGAGAAAGGAAGGGTTGTGGCCTGCAGGAACTGTCCACCGATGGGTCCATTTCCCTGCGCTCGAAACATCGAAGACCTCGAGCCCTCGTCCGCGCGCCCGTCTAAGTGCGGTCGTCCGACAGCCGACGTACGCCCGGAAGGCGACATCGCAAGGATCGGAATGTGGATACGTCTCCATCGTTTGACCTGTCGTTGGATTGCATTATATGATTATTTTCGACAATAAAGAAATAGTGATGCCTTTCCTTCCACCTTTGGAGACAAAACCATGAGCAATCTCTCTCGACGCGCGCTGCTGCAGGCAGGTGCTGCCGTCTTCCCCCTCGGCTTCGCCGGCCGTAGCTTTTCCCAGGACAAGTTCCCCAGCAAACCCGTCACGCTCATCGTCCCGCAGCCAGCCGGGGGCGACGCCGACGTGGTCTGCCGAAGCATCCAGACGAAGATGCAGGAGGTGCTGGGCCAGGCGGTCATCATTGACAACCGCGCCGGCGCAGGAGGAAACATCGGGACGGCCCTGGGCGCCAAGGCCGCACCGGACGGCTACACGGTCACCTTCGTGAATCAGGGCACCATGGCTCTGAACCCCAGCCTCTACCCCAGCACGGGCTACAAGGTCGACAGCTTTGCGCCGGTGACCTGGCTGACTTCCATCGACCTGGTCATCGTCGCGCATCCCTCCGTCCCGGCGAACAACCTGAAGGAGTTCCTGGAGTTGGCCAAGAAGGAACCGGGGAAGTTCACGTATGGCACGGCAGGCAACGGCAGCGCGAACCACCTGGCCGGCGAGATGCTCAAGTCGATGGCCAAAGTCGACATCACCCATGTGCCGTACAAAGGTGGTGCGCCGGCCATCGTTGCGTTGCTGGGAGGTGAAATCAGCACGGTCGTTGCTTTCCCGCTGGCGGCACTGCCGCACGTCAAAGCAGGCAAGCTCAAGGCGCTGGCAGTGACTGGCAAAAAGCGTTCGAAGGCGCTCCCGGACGTCCCCACCGTGGCCGAGAGTGGTGTCGGCGGCTATGAGTTCTCGTCCTGGATGGGGCTGACTGTTCCAAAGGGCACGCCGGACGCTGTCATCCAGAAAATCCATGTGGCCGCATCTGCGGCGCTCAAAGAGAAAGAGGTCGCCGAGAAGCTGTCGTCTGGGATGACCGAGCCGGTCGCGGCCGGACCCAAGGAATTTGGCGAACTGATTCAGCGAGAAAGTGACCGCTGGTCCAGGCTCATCAAGCAATACGGCATGAAAATTGATTGACCATCGGCGCGTTGCTCAGGAGTCCGCTGGCCTAGACTATAAGGAATGTCCTCGGCGAATGAAGCGGCCTCGGCCCCGGAACTGACCTCCCTGCAGCAGCGCGTTGCCAGGGAAATCGTGGCACTCGTGCGCCGGGACAACCGTGTTTCCGGCGACCATCTCCCTGAGATTCAGCTGGCCCAGCACATCGGCACCTCACGGTCGCCGATTCAAGCAGCACTTCGTCACCTGGCCCAACTAGGTGTCCTTCAGCAGGACGCCAATCGGGGCTTCTTTCTCAGCGTCGATGCCAAAGATTGGGACGGGTCGGTGGCCAGCCTTTTGGCGACCGACGACCCCCTGTACCTGCGCATTGCCAACGACCGCCAGTCCGACCGCTTGGCCGACGAGGTGACCGAGGCTGACCTGATGCGTCGCTATGGCGTCGCCCGAAGCACCCTCCGCAAGGTCTTGTCTCGGATTTCCGAGGAGGGCTGGATTGAGCAGAGCATGGGGCACGGCTGGCGGTTCCTGTCCATGATTGATTCGCCCGACGCCTACGAAGAGAGCTACCTTTTCCGGCAGTCCATCGAGCCGGGGGCCATCCTCGGGCCGTCCTTTGCGTTCGTTCCTGCGGAACTGAAGCAATTGCGCCGTGAGCAGCAGCGCATCGTGGACGGCGGGTTCCAGACGATGACCCCCATTGAGCTGTTCGAGGCGAACAGCCATTTTCACGAGACGATTGCCGAGTGGGGGCACAACAGGTTCGTCCTGCAGTCGGTCCGACGTATCAACCAACTGCGCCGGCTGGTGGAGTACCGCCAAGCCTCGAAGCGCAACCCACGACACACCCAGGCGTCCGAGCACCTGGCGATCCTGGACGCCATCGAACGTCAGGACTTCATGCAGGCCGCCAACCTGATGCGGGCTCACCTCAACGGTGCACGGCGCGGCAAGCTGTTGGACCCCAGCGTCTTCTCCGAAGCAGCCTGAGGGCTGAAATCCGTAAACCGCCAGGCCGTACAGGCCCTGGTGGCGCAGCTGCGTTCGCGCGTGGCCGCCGCGCGCCCAACAAACCGTTACCTCCTGCCCGGGTTTACCCTCGTCTACGATTGCCGAAAATGATTAGAAAATACAAAATAGGCGACAATAGAAAACCGTCGGAATTGCGCCTGCCCCACAACCCGAATGAAGGAGACATTCCGTGAGCACCATCAAGTCCATCCTGCGCAGCGCTGCGTTGGCTAGCGTGCTGGCTACTGCGCTGTCGGCTCAAGCCCTGGAGACTGTTCGATTCATGGCGCCAGGTTCGCCCGGCGGCGGCTACGACCAGACTGCCCGAACCCTCGGGAAGGCGTTGCAGGACGCTGGCGCCGCGAAGAGCGTCGTGTATGACAACAAGAACGGCGCCGGCGGTACGCTGGGCTTGGCGCAGTTCGTCAACGGTTCAAAGGGCGACGTGAACGCGCTGTGCGTGATGGGCGCCATCATGGTGACGGGAATCGTGCAGAACAAGCCGCAAATCACGCTGGCCAACGCGACGCCTATCGCGCGGCTCTTCACCGAATACAACGTCATCGCCGTTCGCAAGGATTCGCCGTACAAGACCTTTGCCGACTTGATGGCGGACTTCAAGAAGAACCCCGGTTCGGTGAAGTGGGGCGGCGGCTCCAAGGGCTCAGTCGACCACATCGGTACCGCTGAGCTCGCTGCCGCCGCAGGGGTTCCCGTCGCCAAGGTGAACTACATCCCATTCGGCGGCGGCGGTGAGGTGGTCTCCGCAACGCTCGGTGGCCACATTTCCGCCATCGGCGGGGGCTACGCCGAGCTCGCCAAATACATCGAGTCGGGTCAGTTCCGTGTACTGGCGGTGGGCTCGCCCACCCGTATTCCGGGGGTGGATGCACCGACGTTGAAAGAGGCTGGCTACAACATGGAGATCGGGAACTGGCGCGGGGTCTACGGCGCCGCCAATCTGACGCCCGCTCAGCGCAAGGAATTGACCGACGCCGTCATTGCCGCGACGAAGACCAAGGTCTGGCAAGAAGCGCTGAAGACCAACGCCTGGTCGCCCAGCGTCATGACCGGCGATGACTTCTCCAAATTTGTCGATGAGGAGCACAACCGGCTTCGCACGGTCATGACCAACGTCGGGCTGATTTGAGTCTTTCAGCACCGCCCGTCGCCCCACTTGAGGAAAACAGATGAAAACCGCCCCACAAATCAAGCAACTTCCCGTGGCCAATCGGACGGTGCGCTATGTGTCCATTGCCGACGTGGCCGGCGTGGACCAGCTTCCGTTCTCATTGCGCATCCTGCTGGAGAATCTTCTGCGTCAGGCTGCGACGCGCGGCGTGGACACCCAAGCCGAAATCAATGCGCTTCTCGGTCGCAAGATTGGGGCCGGCTTGAGCTTCTACCCGACTCGCGTGTATGGCCAGGACATCCTTGGGCAAGTGATGTTGGTCGACATGGCCGGCATGCGTGATGCCGTTGCGGAAGCGGGGGGCGACGCCTCGCAAGTTGGGCCCAAGGTGCCGGTCGATGTCATCATCGACCATTCGTTGCAGGTGGACAGTTGGGCGTCTCCGATTGCGCGCAAGGTCAATCTGGAGCGCGAGTACCAACGCAATGCAGAGCGGTTCGCCTTTCTGCGGTGGTGCAGCAGCAGCTTCGAAGGTGTGCGCATCGTTCCTCCGGGCAAGGGCATCATGCACCAGATACACCTCGAGTACATCGGCAAGGTGGTTTGGACCGAAAAAGACGCCCAGGGCGAACTGGCCATTCCCGACACCTGCGTTGGCACGGACAGTCACACGCCGATGATCAACGGCCTTGGTGTGCTGGGCTGGGGCGTCGGCGGCATCGAAGCTGAAGCTGTCATGGTCGGCAAGCCAGTCGCATTGGCCCTCCCAGAAGTGGTCGGCATCGAGGTCAACGGCAAGCTGCGCGAAGGCGTACTCCCCACTGACTTGGTCCTCGCCATCACGCAGCGCATGCGCGCCCTAGGCGTTGTTGGCAAGTTCGTCGAGTTCTTCGGCAACGGATTGGAGGCCCTGTCCCTGGGTGACCGCGGGATGATTGCCAACATGGCGCCCGAGTACGGGGCTACCGCCGTCTACTTCCCCATCGACGAACGCACGATGGACTATCTGCGCATGACCGGTCGCGAAGACGCACAAGTCGAGCTCGTGGAGGCCTATGCCAAAGCGCAAAAGCTCTGGCGCAGCGCTGAGACGGCGGCGCCGGTCTTCGACACTGTCGTGACAATCGACCTCGACGAAATTCGCCCATGCTTGGCTGGCCCGAGGAACCCGGAGGACCATCTGCCGCTGGAGACGGTGCCCAGCGCATTCGTGAGGCACTATCAGGAGATTGCTGGTCGGCCTCTTGATCCCCACCATGTCGCCCCCGTGAAGGGCGAGCAGTTTTCCCTGCATGATGGTGACGTGCTCATTGCAGCAATCACCAGTTGCACGAACACCGCCAACCCCGTGAACATGATGGCTGCAGGCCTGGTCGCTAAGAAGGCAGTAGCGCTGGGCCTTAAAGCGAAGCCCTGGGTCAAGACCTCCCTGGTGCCAGGAAGTCACGTGACGGCCGCCGTGCTCGAAAAGGCCGGGCTGCAGCAATCGCTGGACGCGCTCGGCTTCCATGTTGCCGGCTTCGGCTGCACGACCTGCAATGGCGGCTCCGGTCCACTTCCGGAGCACTTGGTGGAAGCCATCGAAGCAGAAAAGCTGGTCGGTACCGCGGTGCTCTCCGGCAACCGAAATTTCGAGGGGCGTATCCACCCTAACGTTCGGGCCGCCTACCTCGGTTCGCCGGCACTGGTGGTGGTTTATGCGCTCACGGGCACCCTGTCGGTCGATGTGACCAAGGAGGCCATTGGAACCGGCAGCAATGGTCAGCCAGTGTACTTGCGCGACATCTGGCCGACTTCGGCCGAGATTGCGGAGGCAGTCGACGGCGCCTATGAGCCAGAAATCTTCCGTCAGAAGTACTCGGACCTGTTCGAAGGGGGCGAGCCATGGGATGCTCTGGCCGGCGAGCGGAGTCAGCGGTTCCCATGGAACAACGCCAGCACCTATATCCTCCAACCCCCTTACTTCGAAGGGCTCTCGCGCGAAGCTGCTCCCGTTCAGGACATCACCGGGATGCGGCCGTTGGTCATCCTTGGCGATTCGGTGACGACTGACCACATTTCCCCGTCTGGAGCCATCAGCCTCGGGACGCCGGCTGCCGACTTCCTGCTCTCGAAGGGCGTCGAGCGTCGTGACTTCAACAACTACACGACGCGCCGTGGAAACCACGACGTGGCTGTTCGCGCAACATTCGCGAACATCCGCCTGCGCAACCGAATCGTTCCTGGCGTCGAAGGGGGCGAAACGAAGCTCATGCCTGAGGGCAAGCAGATGCGGGTGTTTGAAGCGGCGAAAGAATATCTGCGTCGCGACGTCCCCCTTGCTGTTATCGCGGGTAAGAACTACGGATGCGGTTCTTCCCGTGACTGGGCCGCGAAGGGCGTGGCACTACTCGGCGTGAAGGCAGTGATTGCCGAGAGCTTCGAGCGCATTCACAGGACCAATCTGGTGGGCATGGGCGTACTGCCGCTGCAGTTCGAGCCGGGCACCACGGCCGAGTCGCTGAACCTTGACGGCAGCGAAACCATCGACGTACCGGCGCTCGCACAACACCTCGAGGTTTCTGGGCGCATAGAAGCCATCGTGCGTCGCACCGATGGAACCACGACGACCGTGCCGCTCATCATCCGCCTCGACACCGAAGAGGATGTGGACTACTGGCGCCATGGTGGCATCCTGCCGCTGGTGTGGCGCGACTACGTGTCTGGCAAGTCCGAAGAGCATGTGTCTCATTCGGCAAAGCGGCTGCAGCTGGAAGTCGCAGGCCCCCAGCACGAGCTGCCGGACGCCATGCAGGGCAGTGAAATGCCCAGCGCAAGCCAAGGCGCAACTCTAGGCTGACGTTGTAGGAAGACCCGCGGGCTTCCTTCTCCCTCTGTCTCGAAGTAATCCCGCTGCCGTGTGGCAATGCGGGAGGGACGTCTGCCGCCCATGCTCGAGTCTCATCAGAAATCACCCGGGGGCTGGCACGACCCTACCTGAGACACCATGCTCACCATACTTGCGTACTCGATGATTGTCGTCTTCATGGCGCTAATCATGACCGGCCGAGCGACAGCGCTCATTGCTCTCATCGTCGTGCCCATCGTCTTTGCGCTGATTGGCGGCTTCGGCGGAACCATCGGCCCCATGGTCATCAGTGGCTTGCGAGCCATCGCTCCGACCGGCGTACTTTTATTGTTCGCCATTCTCTACTTTGGGCTAATGATTGACGTCGGGCTCTTCGACCCGCTGATTCGGCTCATCGTCAGGCTAACTGAGGGCGACCCGGTGCGTCTCATCGTAGGCTCCGCGCTGCTGGCGATGATTGTTTCGCTCGACGGGGACGGATCGACCACCTATCTCTTGTGCGTGACGGCGATGCTGCCGCTGCACCGGCGCCTGGGCATCAACCCACTCATCCTTCCTTGCGTCACCATGATGGCAAACAGCATCATGAATATCGCCCCATGGGGGGGACCAACCGCGCGCGTGATGAGCGCGCTGCATCTTGAGGCGAGCCAGGTGTTTACGCCGCTGATTCCTCCGATGGCCATGGCATGCCTCGCCACCCTCGGCGTAGCCTATTACCTCGGGCTTCGCGAACGCGCTCGCCTGAAGCGCATCAACTGGAAGCCAGACCATATGGAGGCTTCCCCTATCGGCGGCGATGTCGACCTCGACGCCTCCGCCCCGCCATGCACCAGCAAGGCAAAGATGGTGTTCAACTTGGTGCTGACCATCGGCCTAATGGTGTGCCTGGTCCTGGCCATCCTGCCACTGCCCTTGCTCTTCATGGGCGCGTTTGCCATTGCAATCTCGGTCAACTTCCCGAACATCAAAAACCAGAAAGAGCGCATCGCCGCGCACTCGGCCAGTGCGCTCGCTGTGGTGTCCGTTATCTTTGCAGCTGGCGTGTTTACTGGAATTCTGTCGGGAACGAAGATGACGGACGCGATTGCACAGAGCGTCGTATCGTCCATCCCGCACTCTGCCGGGAACTTCCTCCCGCTCATCACCGCGCTCTTGAGCGCACCGATGACCTTCTTCCTGTCAAACGACGCTTTCTACTTCGGTGTAGTGCCCATCCTGGCCGAGGCGGCCAAAGGCTACGGCATCGCACCGGAAATCATTGCTCGAGCTTCTTTGCTCGGACAGCCGGTTCACCAACTCAGCCCGTTGGTGGCGGCGAATTACGTTCTGATGGGCGTTGCTGGAGTCGAATTTGGTGATCACCAGAAGTTCACGCTGAAGTGGGCAGCGCTGCTTGCTGTGGTGATGATTCTTTCAGCTGGTCTTTTTGGAATCATTCCGCTCTTCTGAAGGAGATGGTGGATATGCCAGCACATCAGCGCCCGATGAGTGCGTTGATGGTGCCGGGCAGCGTGTATTTTTGGGGGCATGTCCACGGCGGGACGGTTCTTAAATTGTTCTACCTGGTGGTCGTGCATGCGCGGCGCGGCAGAGGCATGCTACGTTGTGACCATCCGGTGATCAGGTTGCCCTCCGGCAGCGCATCGGCTGATGGCTTACTCTACTTTAGACCGGGCATGCTAAACAGCTCGGTCGTCCAATCAGAAAATGCGCGCATCGCCGGCGAAAGAAAAGTGTGATGGGGGTACAGGAGCGATACCGGCACAGACTCGGGCCGCATGTCTGCCAGCACCTCGACCAAGTCTCCTGCCTGCAGATGGCCCGCTACAAGAATTTCAGGTAACTGGATCAAGCCGAGGCCCGCGAGGCCCAGCTTGATGTACAGCGCAGTCTCGTTGACCGCCACAGTACCAGGGACTGGGACGTCAATGCTCACCCCTTCATCGACGAAATGCAATTCGCTTCCCCTTCGCGTCGTGCTGGAGAAGTAATGGACCGCTTGGTGTCGTTGCAAGTCTCCCAGCACCTCCGGGATGCCCTTGTCTTCCAGATAGGAAGGAGTCGCGCATGTGATCCAACGCAGATTGCCCAAGCGTCGAGCGACCAAAGCTGAGTCATTGAGACTGCCGGTGCGGATTACGCAGTCGACGCCTTCCTGGATCAAGTCCACTTGGCGATCATTGACACCGATAGCCAGGTAAATATCCGGGTACTGTCGCCGGAATTGACCCAACTGCGGCAGGAGCAGGGCATGTGCAATGCCGCCCGGCACATCCACACGCAGACGCCCTTGCGGGCGCTCGCCATGGCGCAAACTGGATTCAGTGTCCTCGATCAGCTCAAGAATTTCGCGACAGCGAGAGAAGTATCGCTCGCCTTCTGGTGTCAGGCTGAGGCTTCTGGTGGAGCGGTTGAGCAGGCGCGTCTGCAGATGTTTCTCAAGCCTCTTGATAAGGCCTGTGACGGATGATGGCGGCAAGTCCAGGGTTTCCGCTGCGCGCACGAAACTTCCGCTTTCGACCACGCGAAGGAAAACCTGCATTGCTTGTACGCGATCCATATCTTGTCCCCAAAGCGGCAAAGCAAGTGGCACCGCAACCGATTGTTCGGGTTTTCTGAATGATGAAAACCTCCCGGGCTCCTTTTTCTGCGCTGCTGCACTCCTTAAAGTGCGTCCACATGATGCCTACGGCCAAAAATCAACGACGTCTGATCAAGGCCCGCAACTACTGATGCCACTGAGCCATACGATGAACCAAACCGATCCTAACTCGACCTCTCAAAACATTCTCGTGCTCGGCGCCGGGGAACTCGGCCTCCCGGTGCTGCGCAACCTCGCGAAGCGGGCGAAAGCCGTGGAGGGTGCGAAGATCAGCGTGCTGCTGCGCGCAAGCGCCGTGGAGTCCAGCGCACCGGATAAGCAGCAAACCATCGCGGAGTTCAAAGGTCTCGGAATCGAGATCGTCATCGGCGATCTTGTGAAGAGCTCCATCGACGAACTCGCCGTTGTGTTTGCGCAATATGACACGGTCATCGGTTGCGCGGGCTATGCAGCCGGAATCGACACACCGATGAAGTTGGCGCGGGCCGCCTTGCAGGCGCGAATTCCAAGGTACTTCCCATGGCAGTTCGGAGTCGATTTCGACGTGATCGGTCGCGGCAGCCCGCAGGACATCTTCGACGCACAACTGGACGTGCGCGAGTTGCTGCGCGGCCAGCAGCAGACCGAATGGGTCATCATCTCAACAGGCATGTTCATGAGCTACCTGTTCGAGCCGGAATTCGGCGTGGTTGACCTGCAAAACGACGCGGTCCGCGGGATCGGCAGTCTCGACACGGCCGTGACGCTGACTACTCCCGACGATATCGGAGCGCTGACTGCCGAGATCGTCTTCACCACGCCTCGTATCCGGAACGAGATCGTGTTTCTGGCAGGCGACACCGTGACCTACGGTGAGGTCGCCGACAAGCTGCAGGCGGGCCTTGGCCGCCCCTTCAGCCGTTCGGAATGGAGCGAACAGTGCCTGCTGGACGAACTGGCGCGCGACCCAACCAACATGATGCGCAAATACCGTGCAGCCTTTGCTCAAGGGCGCGGTGTCGCATGGGACAAGCGCGGGACCTTCAATCAAAAGCGCGGCATTCCGGTCACCGACGTGGCATCTTGGATCAGCGCCAACCTCGCGTCGGGTCGCGGCAATCGGTCGTGAGTTCGGTCCTCGGTGCCCCTTCGATCCTCGTGCCTTCGACATCGACGAGGTCAATGCGCGACTGAACGCCCGCGAGTAAGCGCGTCAACGAAAGTCGCCGATCGCTGCTCTGTACTCCAGCGCCGACAGGATCGAAGGCTCGAAGGCTTTTGCGGAGACGCGCAAACCAGTCTGGCGGGGTCAGTAAATCAGCGAACAGCGTGTCGGTCGCCGCCCGAGGCAACTTCGCGCTCGGCGTTGATGCGGCAACGGCGCGGGCACCCTCCATGTGGCCCACGTGGAGGGCGCCAATACGGCTAGCTTGGCGGCCGGGTTGGGCTCGACAATGGCGACGAACCAGCAGTCTTTGGGGGGACGCGCTGCAGAATCACATTCCCAGCGCTTCAGTGGCCTTCAGAACTTGGCGCGCCACACTCTCGATCGGTTCGCGCTGCAGCATGGCTCGCTCGCGCAGGACCTCGTAGGCTTCGTCTTCCTTGAGCCGACGCGCATCCATGAGTGCACGTGTGGCTTTGTGGATGACTTGCTGGTGGGCCGCCTTCTGCTCAAGGCGCTGTATGTAGTGCTCCCTCGATCGGCGTTGCTTGCTTTGATGCAGTGTCAGCGCGAGCGCGGTCAGGACCCCGGCTGGCCTCACGGGCGAAGCGATCGTCGTGAATGCGTTCAAGTGCAGTACCGCCGCAAGGGTGATGGGATTCTCGAACGCAACAATGGGAATGACGGGAGGTGCATTTGGCCTTTCAAGCCACGGGCAGGGCTGCGACAGTGTGTCGGGGTGAACGGACATGAGGACCATGTCGGTACCCTGCGGCAGAGTGTCTAGCGCAGGCCATGAGCAGCTGAACGAGCACCCAATGCGCGAAAGCTGGGCCGTGAGTTCCTCTCGGTCTGCGTCATCGGGGTGGACTACCAGCAACCGCAATAGGCGGATGTCTTTGAAGATGGCCTGACTGTCGTTGATTCTGGTCATGCGGCCCCCACTGCAACCTTGCCTGCGCCGCTGAATCGCGGGTGCGGGCGGCCCGCCCACGCGGGTGGGACATGCGACATGACGTAAGGGTCCGCAATCACGGGTTCGGGTGCTTCCGCCAGGATGTCGAAACTGCCGTTGGCATTGCATCGTCCAATGCGAGGGTTCACGTGGGTGTGGTGGTTGCTGCCGTCCACGCAGATGCGTCCTTGCGGTGCGTCCATTTCCAGGCCCGCCATGGCGCGCGAGATGTGAACCGGCTCCGTGCTGCCGCTTACGCCTATGGCTCGTACGAGCAAATGGGTTTGCACGTAGGCCGCCTCCCAGGAGGCATTGGTGCGTGCGTCGGCCCCAAAGCGCTGGCGATAGCGCTGGATGACTTTGCCGTTGGCCTCCGTGTCCACAGACTCGAAGTAGGTCGAGCAGGTGATCAGCCCCTCTGCCAGTTCGGTGCCGATGGTCTGGACGTCGGCCTCGCAACTCATGTGGCTGGCCACCGGCACCCTCTGACGATCGATGCCGGCGCGTTCCAGCGCTCGGTGCAGTCGGGCCATACCTTCACCCACCACGGTGGAGTAAATGAAATCGACACCGCTGCGCCGGATGGCCTGGGCCGCTGCTTCGTAGTCAAGCGCACCGGCATCAAGCGGCAGGTAGGTTTCCAGGGCCTTGCTGCCGCCGCGCTCGTGAATGAGTTCGCTCATCACGCGGTTGGCTTCGTGGGGGCAGACATAGTCTGATCCGATCAGCGCGACGCGGCTGCCATGGCGTTCGAGCATGTAACCCGCGAGCGGCAAGATGTTCTGGTTGGGCACTGCACCGCCGTAGAACACATTGCGGCTGAACTCGAAGCCCTCGTAGGCCGTGCCGTAGAACAGCAGTGCGTCGTGTCGTTCCACCAACGGAATGACTGCCTTCCGGCTGCTCGACATGTAGCAACCCAGGAACAGCCGGATGCCGCTTTCAATGATGAGTTGCTCACTCAACTGACCATACAGACGCGGGTCGGATGCGGGATCGACACACACCGGGACGATCTCTCTGCCGAGCACGCCGCCGACGTCGTTGATTTCCTCTATGGCCATCAACACGGCTCTGCGCTGAGTTTCCTCGACAGCTGCCGTTACGCCGGTTGAAGAATAAAGAACGCCAATCTCGATGGGTGCCATGTGTATGAATGTGCTGTGCTGGGTTCACCATGCAGCACCGCGATGGTGCGGTGTAGGTGTGCGGACACGGTGCATGCCGCTGTGAAGCGGCCCTCGGCGCAAGAAGCGAGCCACCGGCTCCTGTCGGTCCACCTGTGAAAGAAGCACAAAGACGCGCAAGGTAGGGACTACTTGCATGTAGTCGTGTTGAAAGGTGGCACGCCGTTTGCATCATCGAAGCAGTCTCTGGGATGCGCACCATCTTCAAGCATCCGGGACACGTTGCTGCGGACAAAGGCGTCCATGGCGACAACGGCAAAAGAGCCCGACCCCTCCGAGGGGTGCGGGCTCTTTTTTTTGTTCGCGAATTTCTTCAGTCGGAGTGAAGCAATGAAAAGACGCAATTTTCTGTCTGCAGTGGGATCGGGTGTCGTGGCGGTGTCGGCTGGCAATCTTTCCCAGACCGCGATCGCGGCGACACCTTCGGGCAGTGGTCCCGTCAAGCTGGGCCTGCTGTTCTCGCAATCTGGCGCCATGGCGAACAACGAGTCGTTGCTGAAGGACATCTCCCTGATGACGATCGATCAGATCAACGCCAAAGGTGGTGTGATGGGGCGCAAGGTCGAAGGTGTCGTGGTGGATCCTGCGAGCGACTGGCCGATGTATGCACAGATGAGCAAGCAGTTGATCCTCAGCGAGAAGGTGGCGGCCATCTTCGGTTGCTGGACCTCGGTTTCGCGCAAGTCGGTGTTGCCTGTAGTGGAGGCGCAAGACAGCCTGTTGTTCTATCCGCTGCATTTCGAGGGCGAGGAGCAATCCAAGAACGTCGTCTATCTCAACTCTCCGCCCAGCAGCTCTGTGCTTCCTGCAGTTGAATACCTGATGACCCCCCAAGGCGGTGAGGCCAAGCGATTCTTCATGTTGGGCAGCGACTATGTTTGGCCGCGCACCATCAACAAGATGCTCAAGGGTTACCTCAAGACCAAGGGTGTGCCCGACAGCGCCATCCGCGAGCAGTACGTTCCCTTCAGCCATTCGAACTTTCAGTCGATCGTGCGCGACATCAAGGCCTTCGCGGCGCAGCCCGGCGGCCAGGCCATCGTGGTGCTGACAGTGGTGGGAGATTCGATTCCCGCGATGTTCAAAGAGGCCATCAACCAGGGCATTCGCGCCACAGACATCCCGATCCTCGGTCTGGACGTGGTGGACAGCGATCTCGAAGGTCTGGACACGGCGCCGCTCACGGGGCATCTGAGTTGCTGGTGCTACTTCCAGAACATCGATACCCCTGCAAATCGCCAGCTCAAGTCCGACTGGGCGAGCTATGTCAAGGCCAAACAACTCAAGCACCGCCCTGACATGGTGATCGACCCCATGGTGAGCACGGTAATGGGAATCCAACTATGGGCGCAGGCTGCTACCAAAGCAAAGTCGTTCGAGCCCGCGGCCGTACGCAAAGCCATGGCGGGCATGACGGTCGCGGATCCCGCAGGTTACGTCGCGAAGATGGATGCGACCAATCAATACCTGTGGCGCGGCACCATGATCGGCTCCATCAACGCCAAGCAAGGCTTCGACATTCTCTGGAAGTCCAAGGACATCGTTGCGCCGGTTCCCTACAGCCCTTTCGTCAAGGCGTGATCGCGCCTGGGCGTGGCCGACGTGCACGGCACGTCGGATCTCCTGACTGCGGAGCTTTCTCATGAAGTCTTTGTTCGAACCCTTGCGCGGAACAGCGCGTTGGCGCCGCTGGTTCCAGCATCTGATGCTCGCGTGCCTGTGCGGACCATTGCTGCAGGCACAGGCAGCCATGCCGGCGCAAGAGCGCAGCTCAATCGTCGCGTCCATCTGTACCGATCCTGGGGCGTATCGCGGCGCCCTGGATCGCATCGTTCAAGCGGTGGTTGGCACCTCTTCGGAGGACGCGGCCTGGGGCAAGACATTGCTGGAGCGGCTTCAAGCCGTGGCGGTGATCTGCCGCGCGCAAGGTGCCCCGGTGTTCAAGATGGACCACGGCGTTGTGGACGCGGCTACGCTCGAACCCGTCATCGAGGCCGTCGACGAATTGCCCATGGTGCCTACGCTGGTGTTGGCGCGATTGCTGAAAACGTCGCAGGCAGAGATAGAGCTTTTCAGTCCCGATGTGCTCATTCGCCGAGCGGCGGCCCAGCGGATGAGCCAGGCATACGCACAGATCAACGAACCCCTAGTGCGGTTGGCATTGTCCAAGGCTGCGGACCCTGAAGTCATCGCGACGCTCGAGCTCGCCCTGGCCAAGCGCAGCCTCGCCAGCGTGTCAGTGGAAGTGCGCGTCGAAGCCATACGCGCCATGGGTAAGGCGCCCAGCGAAAGCACACGCTCTCTCTTGCAAAAGTACCAAGAGGATCGCCCGGATATGAGTGCCGGCGAGCGCGCGGCACTGACGCAGTCACTGTCGCAGATTGATCGTGCACTGGAGGTAGGGAAGGCCGCTTCGATCTTTTTCAGCGGCCTGAGCTATGCGGGGGTTCTTCTCATCACCGCACTGGGTCTGTCGATCGTGTTTGGTTTGCTCGGTGTGATCAACCTCGCGCACGGCGAATTCATCATGATCGGTGCCTATGCCACCTATGTGGTCGAAAAATGTCTTCAGGCTCACGCGCCTGGTTGGTTCGATGCGTATGTGTTCCTCGCCATTCCCTTTGCTTTCCTCGTGTGTGCGCTGATCGGGATCGTGCTCGAGATGACCATCATCCGACACCTCTACAAAAGGCCGCTGGAGACGCTGTTGGCGACGTGGGCGGTCAGCATCGCCTTGATCAAGCTGGTACAGATCCTCTTCGGCTCGCAGAACGTCGAGTTCATCACACCGTCGTTCTTGCAGGGAGGGGTGCAGTTGTATCCCGGCTTCTTCGTCACCTGGAATCGCGTGTTCGCCATCGCGCTGGGGTTGGTCATTTTTGCGACTGCCTACGCGCTGATCCGCCAAACACGGTTCGGTCTGTTGATCCGCGCCACCACGCAGCGACGGGATACCGCGCGGACGCTGGGCATTCCTGCGCCTTCCATCGACCGCCTTGCGTTCGGCCTGGGCAGCGGCTTGGCTGGCCTGGCTGGTGTTGTGCTCACGCAGATCGCCAGCGTGAATCCTTCCATGGGCACCAGCTTCGTGATTGATGCCTTCATGGTGGTGGTGCTCGGTGGGGCAGGCAGTTTGGTGGGTACGGCCGTGTCCTCCCTGGTTTTGGGCGAGGTCAACCAGTTGATCGAACCGTTCCATGGCGCTGTCGCTGCCAAAGTGGCTGTTCTGCTGCTCATCGTTTTGATCATCCAGCGCCGCCCACAGGGCCTCTTTGCGCTCAAGACCCGAGGTTGACCCATGCTGAATTCCGTTTCTTCCCTTCGATCCCCTTTTTGCACAACCAGCCACATCGGCTTGCCTGTGCTACTCGTGTGCGCGGCGCTTGTGCTGCCGCTCTTCAATGCGGTCTTTCCGCCCGGCCACCCGCTGCACCTGTCATTGTTCGTTGTGAATCTGGTGGGGCAGATCATGTGCTTCGCGCTGCTGGCGCTGGCGCTGGACTTCGTGTGGGGGCTCTTGGGCGTCCTGAGCCTGGGGCACGGCATCTTCTTCGGCATAGGCGGCTACGTGATGGGATTCCACCTTCTCAACGCAGCTTATGCAGACACGCATGTGTTGCCGGATTTCATGCAATTCATGGGATGGAGCACATTCCCCGCGGCGCTGCAGCCCTTCGCCGCACTACCTGTGGCCGTGCTGTTGGGCCTGCTGCTGGCGGTGCTCGTGGGGGGCGTGGTCGGCTTGGCAGCGTTCCGGTCACGCATCAACGGTGTGTATTTCTCCATCATCACCCAGGCTTTGACATACGCGTTGATGCTTCTGCTGTTCAACAACGACCTGGGTCTCGGCGGCAACAATGGGTTGACGGGTTTCACGCTGCTGGCAGGCCTCAATCTGGCCCACGAGGCGACCCAGGTGGCATTGGCCAGTTTGTCGGCCATCGTGCTGGCGGGGGTGTTCGTCCTGCTGCGCGGACTGGCGCTTTCTGGCTTCGGGCAAGCCATGGTGGCTGTACGGGACGATGAGGCGCGGTTGCGATTTCTGGGTTTCAGGACCGACCGCATCAAGCTTGCCGTATGGTGTTTATCGGCTGCCGTGGCCGCGCTGGCCGGCATGCTGTACGTGCCACAGGTCGGAATCATCAATCCTGGCATCGTCTCGCCCACGCTCTCGGTCGAGATTGCGGTGTGGGTCGCCATCGGTGGACGCGGGACACTGACCGGTGCAGTGCTCGGGGCGGTCGTTCTCAGCTGCCTCAAGTTCTGGCTGAGCGCCGAGATTCCCAGCGCCTGGCCTTTCGTGCTGGCGGGCATCACGCTGCTCATCACGGTGGCCTTGCAACACGGGCTGTGGGGCGGGTTGCAACAGTTGCGTATCTGGAAGGCTGCGTCATGAGCCAGACGACCGCCTTGTACATCAACGGGCTGAACGTTCGCTTCGGCGGCTTCGCTGCCATCACCGATCTCACACTGGAAATCCGCTACGGCGAGACACGTGCCCTGATTGGACCGAACGGTGCAGGGAAGACCACCTTGATGGACGTCATTACTGGCAAGACACGACCCAACAGTGGCGAGGTTTTTCTGGACCGCACGCTGGATCTGTCCACGCGCGGTGAGGCGGAGATCGCGCGCAGCGGCGTCGGGCGCAAGTTCCAGAAACCCAGCGTTTTCGAAGCATTGCCGGTAGCGCAGAACCTCGAGCTGGCTGTGCGGCGCGGGTTGGGCTGGGGCGAGATGGTGATGTCGCGACTGAGCGTCGCGCAGCGGGAGCGCATCGAGGAAGTGCTGGTGACCATCGGCTTGCAGGAGGAGCGTCAGCGCAAGGCGGCCGAGCTCTCGCACGGCCAGAAGCAGTGGCTGGAGATCGGCATGTTGCTGGTGGCCGAGCCCAAGGTGCTGTTGCTGGACGAGCCGGTGGCCGGCATGACAGAGGCGGAGACCGAGCGAACGGTCGAATTGATCGCGTCTCTGCGTTCCCCCGCCCGGGCTATCGTGGTCGTCGAACACGACATGGAGTTTGTCGATCGTGTGGCCGATCTGGTGAGCGTGCTGCACGAGGGGCAACTGCTGGGCGAAGGGTCGATGCAGGCGGTGCGAACCAACCCGAAGGTCATTCAGGTCTATCTGGGAAGGTGATGGTGATGCTCAAGATTGAAGGACTGAATCAGTACTACGGCAGCAGCCATGTCTTGCGGCAGGTGAGCCTGCAGGTAGCTGACGGAGGCTGCACGGTGCTGCTCGGACGAAACGGCGTCGGCAAGACCACTCTTTTGCGCTGCCTCATGGGACTGCTGCCCATTCGTTCGGGTCAGGTGATGTTGGGTGGTCAGGAGGTGGCATCGTGGACACCCGAAGCCCGCGCGCAGGCAGGGATGGGCTATGTTCCCCAGGGCCGCGAGGTGTTTTCGGAGCTCACGGTGCGTGAGAACCTGCTCGTGGGTGAAATCACCGCTGAGCGGCGGCGCCGGCTGGCAGGGCCAGGAGACGGTGCCGGACAGGATCGCCGGCCCCGCCACACCTACGAAGACGTCGTGAACCTGTTTCCCGTGCTCAAGAGCATGGGGCAGCGGCTGGCCGGGAATCTCTCGGGCGGTCAACAACAGCAGTTGGCCATTGCACGGGCGCTGCTGACCCAGCCGAGACTGCTGATCCTCGACGAACCCACGGAAGGCATACAGCCCTCCATCGTGCAGGAGATCCAGGCCGTCATTGCCTCACTCAAGGGGCAGTTGTCGATTCTTCTGGTGGAGCAATACGTCGACTTTGCCGAGTCGGTGGCCGACCATTTCACAGTGCTCGTGCGAGGACAGGTCGTGGCCAGTGGTGAAGGCCGTGACATGGCGGCTACCGACATTCGTGCCCTGATCTCGGTCTGACCATCCCGGCAGACCATCCCCTATTTCAACTCAACACAGTAAGGAAAAAAATGGACTGGCTCAAACAATCGATCATGCACACGCGAGGTGTCGCCCGTGGTCAAGTGGGGCAGACTCATGAGCTGAGCGAGGCCCGCCAGGGCACCTTTCACTACACGATCGGCCCGTACTCGCAGCCGGTGATGCAAGTTGCGCCAGGTGACCGTATCGTTGTGGACACCCGTGATGCGTTCGACGGGAAGATCCAGACCGAAAAGGATCTTCCGAGCCAAAAGCTGAAAGTGCCGTTCCTCAATCCCCAAAGCGGCCCGATCATGATCGAGGGTGCTGAAAAGGGCGACGTGGTAGCTGTCCACATCGAGTCGATGTTGCCGCGCGGCGCCAACCCCCGAGGCACTTGCTGCCTGATCCCACGCTTCGGTGGACTCGCAGCCACGGATTTCACTGCACTGCTCAACGATCCGCTGCCGGAGATCACTCGCAAGATCGACCTGGATGAAGAAGGGGTGTACTGGAGCCGACGCGTCACGCTGCCCTACCGGCCGCACATTGGCACTCTGAGCCTCTCGCCCGAGATCGACTCCATCAATTCGCTCACTCCCGACAACCACGGGGGAAACATGGACATCCCCGACATGGGGCCAGGCAGCATCACCTACCTGCCGGTTCGTTCGCCCGGCGCGCGGCTGTTCATTGGCGATGCGCATGCCTGTCAGGGCGACGGCGAGGTCTGCGGCACGGCGGTGGAATACGCCAGCAGAACCACGATTCACGTCGACCTCATCAAGGCTTGGGAGATCGACTGGCCCCGCCTGGAGACCGAGGACAAGATCATGGTGATCGGCAGTGCGCGGCCGCTCGAGGACGCTACCCGCATCGCCTACCGGGAACTGGTGCTCTGGATGGCCCAGGAGTACGGCTACGACCAATGGGATGCCTACATGATGCTCAGCCAGTGCGGCAAGGTTCGCCTGGGCAACTTTGTGGACCCCAAGTACTCGGTGGCTGCCGGCGTGGAAAAGAAATACCTCGCTGACCTGGCTTGAATCCGTTGCTCAGACACAGGAGATCGATGTGGACCTGCGATTGCAAGGATTGAACGCCGTTGTCACCGGCGGCACCAAGGGGATTGGACGAGCGATCGTCGAAACACTTCTGACTGAGGGGGCACGGGTCGCTTTTTGCGCACGCCACGGCGCCGAAGTCGCACAAGTGCAAGCCGAACTCTCGGCCGGAAGCGCAAAAGTTCGGGGCCACGCACTGGATGTGAGGGATGGCGACGCGCTTAAAGCTTGGGTCGCCGAGGTCAACGGCGAGTTTGGCGGCATAGACATTGTCATTGCCAATGTCAGTGCGCTGGCCATTTCGCACGACGAAGCTGCCTGGCGCAACGGGTTCGAGGTGGACTTGATGGGCACAGTCCGTTTGGTTGACGCGGCCATGCCTTCGCTGGAAAAGAGTGCACACGCGGCCTTGGTCACCATAGCCAGTGTCTCCGCGCGAGAAATCGACTTTGCCTCCGGGCCATACGGCGCCTTCAAGGCCGCGATCGTGCACTACACGCAAGGCTTGGCTTTTCATCTGGCGGGTAAGGGCATCCGTGCCAACTCCGTCTCACCGGGCAACACCTACTTTCCCGGCGGTGTCTGGACACAGATCGAAACTGCCAATCCTAAGTTGTTTGCGGAAGCCCTTGCGCTGAATCCAACAGGGCGGATGGGAACGCCTCAGGAAATGGCCAATGCGGCGGTGTTTCTCGCGAGTCCGGCGGCGAGCTTCATTACCGGCACCAACTTGGTAGTTGACGGAGCGCTAACGCGTGGAGTTCAACTTTGACGTAGAGCTCGCCCGAATCAGAGTGAGGTCAACTTTGGCGCCAGAAAATTCGCAAAGTCCTTCAACTGCGGCGCGATTCTGTACTTCAGGGTGTCCAGATCGAATTCCGCGCTCATACCCGCACAGGACACCACGTACTTCCAGCCACTTCCTGAGCCGTCGCCACAAGTGCAAGCGACGGCGTTGATTCCGAGGCGCCACGCACCGATGCTTGTGCAAAATCGATAGCTGTTCCATTCAGCCTGAGCCGCGCGCATTTCTTCAGCGATCCTGCCCTGGACGTCAGTCGGAAAATTGAGCCATTCCCGTTCGACCTCGTGCTTCTTCGCGTCATCGGACACGGACCAGAAGACTCTGCCAGCTGCAGCCTGCCAAAGCTTCAGTCGAGTCCCGACGCCGGTTCGGACTTGCACTTGCGCTGGGCCCGATGCGTGAGCCACATAGATGACTTCGGAGCCGGCTTGAATATTCAGCGCCACTGTCGACGCTCCGATCTGGTTCGCGAAATCCTGCAGAAACGGGGTTAGCGACTGGACGCCGGCCACGCTGTCCATGACGGCGTAGCTCCATGCCATCGTTGCAGGACCAAGCCGGTATTTCTTGATCGCACTGTCATACACCAGGTGCTTGGTGATGGACAACGTGTAGGTCATCCGCGTCACCGTCGATCTCGCCAGCCCCGTGCTTTGAGCAATGTCCTCGTTGCCCAAAGCGGTCACGTCACGGGTGAACAGCGCAAGGATGTCCAACCCTCGACTGAGCGCCGTGACGAAGTGCCTCGATTCCTTTTTCTCCTCAAGCGTCGTGCTCAGGTCGGTGAGAAGGTTTGATGTTCGAGCCAATACGTGCATCCCAAGAGCGAAACGATGGCGCGAAGCATACCGGTCACACGCTTGCTGCCTAGACCCAAGTTCAATGCTGTAAATTACTGCACTGCAGTAATCATTACTGCATGTTGACACATCAACAGCAGACTTCTTAGAATTTGCTGAAGGTTTCAGGGGCGCCAATCCCGGCACCTGAGGCGACTCGGAGAACTTGGAGACTGGTTATGAGTGGAAAGCAATCTGCGCTTGATGGCGTGGTTGTCATCGATGCGTCACGGGTGCTGGCCGGCCCATACGCTGGTCAGATCCTTGGCGACCACGGCGCTGAGGTCATCAAGGTGGAATCTTTCGACGGCGACGACACGCGGCGATACGGTCGCCCGGTTGCCGACGGCAGCGCGCCCTATTTCCTGGGTCTGAACCGCAACAAGAAAAATGTCGCGCTGGATCTGAGTGTGGACAGCGGGCTCGATACGCTGCTCTCGCTTCTGTCGACGGCGGACGTGTTGATCGAGAACTTCAAGATGAGCACGTGGCGAAAGTGGGGTATCGACGACCTGTCGACTCTGGCCACCAAGTTCCCTAATCTGATCCACTGCCGGATTTCGGGGTTCGGAGAAATGGGCCAGATGGGCGGGCTACCCGGTTACGACGCCGCGATTCAGGCCATGTCGGGGCTCATGAGCACAAATGGCGATCCCGCAGTCAAGGCGGCCCGGATCGGCATTCCGCTCGTCGATGCAGCGACGGGCGTTCAGGCGGCGCTCGGCGTCATGCTTGCGCTTTACGAACGCGAGCGATCGAAAAAAGGACAAATGGTGGAAGCGACGCTGTACGACACGGCGTTGTCGCTCCTGCATCCCCACGCGGCGAACGTGCTCTATGGTGGTGAGTCCGCTAGGACAGGAAATGGCCATCCCAATCTGGTGCCGTACGACCTCTATCAAACGGCCACTATCCCGATCTTCATTGCGGTAGGCAATGATCGGCAGTTTGCGACGCTCTGCCGGCATCTTGGTCTTGAGGATCTCATTCAGGATGCGAAGTACGCCACCAACGTCAGCCGAATAGCTAATCGTGCGCAAGTGACCGAGCGCCTGTCGCAAAAACTGGCCGAACGGGATGGCATGACGCTGTTCACCGAACTCATGACAGCTGGCGTGCCTTGCGCGCCCGTACTCACCGTCGACGAGGCCCTCAAGCTGCAGCACACGTCTGACCGAGAAATGCTTCTCGAGAGAGAGGGCTATCGCGGCGTGGGCATTCCCATCAAGCTCAGCCGCACGCCCGGACGGCTGAGATCGCTGCCGCCCAGCATCGGTCAGCACAACGCCGAAATCCTCGCTCGATTCGGAATCTCTGCTGAGCCGGCGACCACAAGTAGCTGAACGCTAGATCTTCGCGCGCTCAAGGGCTGATTCAGCCACTCACGCTCTGTGCCATCTTTTTCACGCGCATCGCCGACGCGCGCGGCGCGATTCGCCCATTCAGCCATCGGCATTTGAACGTCGGAAATCGGGCACCACGAAAGCCGCCAGCTCATCGACATCTTTCGCAGGCATTACGTCTACACAACTAAGGAGACAAGCGTTGATCCATCTCAAATACTTCCTGTCGGGCAAGCAGATCGTCATCTCGACGACGTTGGCCCTGCTCGCACTGACAACCTCCGCACAAGAATATCCGAGCAAGCCCATCACTCTGGTCGTCCCTTTCCCTCCGGGCGGCAGCACGGATGTGCAGGCCCGCCTGGTCGCCAAAGGTCTGCAGGAGCAGCTTCGCGCCACTGTCATTGTCGACAATAAGGCCGGAGCGTCCGGTGCCATCGGCACGAAATACGTGGCAAAAGCGGATGCGGACGGGTACACGCTGCTGTTTGGGAGCACATCGTCGCTGGCTGCGGAACCGGTACTGAATGAAAAGGCTGGATTCGATCCACTGAAAGATTTCGCAATGGTCAGTCTGTCGACCGACCTCCCGTGGCTCCTCGTGGTGGAGTGCCAGAAAGGGCCCAAAGACGTCGCGAAACTGATCGAGGCCGCGAAAGCAAGGCCAGGCGCACTCAACTACTCTTCGGTCGGCTACGGCAGTGCCAGCAATCTGGTCGGAGAGATGTTCAATCAAAGCGCGAACATCAAGGCTGCGCACATTCCCTACAAAGGTGAGGCTCCTGCCATCACCGGTTTGATTGGCGGCGAAGTCGAGTACACCTTTGTCAGCCCGGTGGCGATGCCGCATATTGTCAGCAAGCGAATTTGTCCGTTGGCCGTCACTGGAGACTCGCGACTGGCCCTGCTGCCCATGGTGCCGACGTTCAATGAACTGGGCCTCAAGAACATGAACTTCAACGTCTGGTACGGGATCGTCGCGCCCGCAAAGACCCCTGCGAAGATTCTGCAAACACTCGAGCGAGCTTCGATCAATGTGGTCAAGACTCCGGAGTTCGCAAAATCGGTCGCGGCTCTTGGGATCACCGGCGTCGGCACAAGCGGCGCAGCATTTGCCAAGCGCCTGGAAGCCGACCAGGCCGCCATCCGAGCGCTTTCGAAAACTGCGAGGCTCAAGGAATGAGCGACAACAACACGCAGCACTATCAATATTGCGACGTGGAGCAGCGCGGTCATGTCTTGATCGTCACGATCCGTCGGTCCGAGGTGCGAAATGCGCTGCATCGGCCAGCTTGTCTGGAACTCGAGAAGATCTTCGACAGATTCGAGGCTGACCCTTCATCCTGGGTGGCCGTCATCACTGGGGAAGGTGACAAGGCATTCTGCGCCGGTAACGATCTCAAGTTCCAGGCTGCCGGTAATGACAACACCTGGCCGCCGAGCGGATTCGGAGGCATCACCGGGCGAGTCAATCTGCAAAAGCCGGTGATTGCCGCTGTCAACGGCGTCGCCCTGGGCGGAGGGTTCGAAATTGCATTGGCGTGCGACCTGATCATTGCATCAGAAGACGCAGAATTCGCGTTGCCAGAGCCACGTGTAGGCTTGGCAGCCATATGTGGAGGGCTTCTGCGGCTCTCGCAGCAGATCGCCTACAAAGAAGCCATGGGGATCATTTTGACCAGCCGGCGTGTCAAGGCATCAGAAGGCAAATCCTTGGGCTTTGTCAACGAAGTGGTCGCGAAGGATCAGGTGCTGGCGACAGCACTGCGGTGGGCAGAGGAAATCCTCAAAGCATCGCCGCTCGCCATCAGGGCCTCCAAAGCGCTTGTGCAAGCCGGACTATCCGAGCCAGCCATGAGTGAAACCTATCCGAGGCAAAAGCAGTTGCCGGCGGTCGCTGCACTCTACGCAAGCGCTGACCGGATCGAAGGCCCAAGAGCCTTTGCTGAGAAGCGAAGTCCAGTTTGGTCAGGCCGATAAGCGTGGCATGAACAATCGCTTACTTCACCTCAGCGTTGCTGAACAAGGCGATTGCAGCCAGACAATTCGAGCCGACGATGGAGGACACCAGCGCTGCGATGCCCCCAGGCGTTGCTTACATACGGCGGAGCGGCATGAACGATTCCGAGAATGGGTCCGGCTTGTAGCCGGCGGCATTGAACAGATAAGCGCGGGACTCGTCGATCGCGGCGCGCAGTTTTGCTCGATTCACGCCCAGAACGACGCCATCACGTTTGCGCAGCCGCCCACCGATGATGACGGTATCGACATTGCTGCGCTCAGCCGCGTGTACCACAGTACCGATCGCGTTGTTGACCGGGTAGATGTTGAGGTCCCTCGTTCGAATCAGAACCACGTCGGCCTGCTTGCCCGGCGTCAGGCTGCCAGTGCGCTTTTCCAGTCCCGCAGTTGCTGCGCCGTCGATCGTTGCAGCCTGCAGCAATCGGGAGGCATTTGTCGATGCCGCCACATCGGGATTGCCACCGTGCCCCAGCACCCGTCGCAGATAGAAGGCCACGCGCATCTCCATGAACATGTCACCGCTGTAGGAGGTCTCGTTATCGACGCTCAGGCCAGGGCGAATGCCATGCTCGAGCGCCTTCTGCCACGCATTCATGCCATCCTCGATGCCGTAGTGGGCATCCGAACGTGGGGTCACGCTGACGCGCACGCCTGCTTCGCGCAAGATCTTCCAGGCGGATTCCGGCAGGCCGATGCAGTGGTTGAAGATGTTGTCGCTACGCAGCAGCCCCTTGCGGTGCAGGTCCGGAAGTTGGGCTGCCAGGTCGGCGCCAATGAACTCGGTCACGATGACAGCGCCCAGTTCCCGTGCAACGGCCCACTGGTCCGTTTCAAGCTTTGGAAAGGCGTCCATCACGCCAAGTGTCAACAAGCCCGCAGGCCGATTGGCGAGGTACTTGGCATGCAGACGTGCAAGGTTGCCCGGCCAATGTGCCGTATCCCAATCGCCCGCGACCGGCGCCCCGGTGACGTGCACCGCTCGGATACCTGACTCGAGCAGTGCGTCAACTGCCGCGTCGGAGTGCGCGGCCGTACGGCTGTTGTGCGAATCGTCGACCACTGTAGTGATACCGGCATCGATGCAACCCAGCGCCGTGATCATGTTGCCTACGTAGATGTCGCGCGGACGGTAGTACTTGGCAAATGAGAGGTGGGTGGCGTTGCTATAGTCCTCAAGCGTTGCCGCATTGGGGTTGATGCGACGCAGCTGGCCTTCCCATGAATGGCGATGAGTATCGACCATGCCTGGAATGGCGATCATGTCCGGGGCGTTGATTACCTCGGCTCCGCCAGTATCAAGGTTCACGCCGATGGCAGCAATGGTGCCGTCGGCAATCAGGATGTCTCCCTTGGGCATATTGCCGACTGTGTCATCCATGCTGACGATCGTGGCGCCTCGAATCAGAAGCTTGCGAGGGGGCGGCGCCAGCGGTGCCAGCAACTCGGCGCCCCGATCGAAAATTGTCGATCTTTCACGAGCGCCGGCGGCTCCAGCCAAGTATGTTGCCGCGGCAAATGCAAATGCGGTACGGCGGGTGATAGCAGAACTCATTCTGACCTCATGATCGTATGGTTGGATGGGAATGCGATGTGCCATAACTGGCGCCACGGGACGGAATCTATGATTTCGACATTCTTTAGAAAAGAACGGAACTTGGAATTGAGATTTACGAAGATCGGAAGAATTGAGTCAACTCGTAGACCGCGCGCTTCCTTCCAGGTCGAAGTCCTCAGTCCTGATATTTCCGAGAAGGACATCGGACCCGGCGGTACCACCAGCTTGGCGAAGCTGAGGTCCGCCGTCGATCTGTAGATGCCGATCACAGATCGGCTCCGCCCGTTCAATTGGAAGGCAATCCCCACGAGATCCTGGTCAACGCCACACGGGTAAGAGCCGCAGTTGACGCCCCGACGGACCCGTGGAGAACGGATTGGCCCGCTGACCTGCTCGGTTTAATCGAGACAGTTTTTCCTAGAAGACGGCGGGTTGCAGTTCCTTGCGGAGTTCGAGTTTGAACTCCGCCGGGGTCAAGTATTGCAGGCTGCTGTGGGGACGTACCTCGTTGTAGTGATTGCGCCAGGCCTCAATCAGGACAGCGGCTTCGCGGCGCGAGCGGAACCACTCGATGGACAGGCACTCGTCGCGGAACTTGCCGTTGAAGCTCTCGTCGGTGCCGTTCTGCCAAGGCTTGCCCGGGTCGTTGAGCACGGTAGCGATTCCGGCGTGCGCGATCCACTCCAGGATGGCCTGGCTGACGAACTCGGGCCCGTTGTCCGAGCGCATGAACAGCGGCGCCCCATGCAGGCTCACCAAGCGCGACAACACCTCGATGACGCGCTTGGAGCGAATGGCCCCGGCCACATCGATGGCCAGGCACTCGCGGGTGTATTCGTCCACCACGGTCAGGCACTTGATCTGCTGACCGCTGGCCGTGGTGTCGAAGACGAAGTCGTAGGCCCAGACCATGTTGGCCTTGAACGGCGTGTGGATGCGCGGGCGCACCGAGGCGATGCGCTTGCGTGGCCGCTTGCGGGGCACCAGCAGGCCTGCCTGGCGCCACAGGCGATGTGTGCGTGACCAGCTCAGCTCGAAGCCGCTGCGACGCAGGAACACGCGAATTCGGCGATAGCCGTAGCGCGGATACTGGGCCGACAGTGCCTTCATCGCCGCAAGCACCGGCGCATCCTTGGCAGGCAGGCGCAACTCGTAGCTGGGCGTGGCGCGTGACATGCCGATGAGCCCGCAGGCGCGGCGCAGACTCAAGCCCCGTGCGCGCACGAAGGCCAGTTGCTCGCGCCGAGCCAGCGGGCTCACCATTTTTTTGCGTTGATCTCCTTGAGGATCTCAAGGTCCAGATCTCGCTCGGCAAGGAGCTTCTTCAGCCGGCTGTTCTCAAGCTCCAGGGCCTTCAGACGCTTGACGTCGGCCGCTTCCATCTGGCCGAAGTGTTTGCGCCAGGCATAGATGGTGGCGTCGCTGACCTTGTGCTTCTTGGCGGCCTCAGCCACCGTCGTGCGATCTGCTTCGCGCAGGATCGTGACCATTTGCTCTTCTGAAAATCGACTCTTCTTCATGGGCTCCTCTTCGGGCGGGAGCCATCTTCCTAGAAATCAGTGTCTCGGAGAAAGCGGGCAGGTCACCGCCACATCAGCCATGCATGGCGACGATCACCATGCAGAGTGCCCAGAAGACATGCAGTTCGCAGCCCCCCAGGCTCCAGTTCCATTTACCGCCCGAGATCTTGTACGAGGCGGCACCCGCGGAAAGCATGAACAATGCCCCAAGCCACGCGGTGTATGGCTGCAGCACGTTGAGCACGAGACCGATAGTCGCAATGACTTCGATGATCAGCGACACGACGACGAAGAAGGCTACTGGGCGCAATCCTGCGGACTCGAAGACCTTGTCCACGGCTTGGCGCGCAGTGAACTTCGCAACGCTGTGCGGGATGAACATCAATCCGCAGAGGATGGAGAGCAGCCGTACTGGATCGTCGATCATGGCTTAGCCGAGTCGCTGTTTCAGGGCCTGCATGGCAAGCAGCAAATCAACGATGAGCTTGCTGCCACCTTCGTCGGTGAACTGTCCTTGCGCGTCGAACTTGTCCGCGCAATGATTGATGAACACCTCGGGCTTGTTCACCGTGAACGCATCCATGAACACCAGAACCTTGCGCAGGTCGTACTGCACGCGCGCGGTCCCGACTGGCCCAGGGCTTGCGCCGATGATGCCGACGACTTTGCCTGTGAATGGCGGCTCCGGCGGGCGAGACATCCAATCGAGAGTGTTCTTCAGCACTCCGGGAATGGAGAAGTTGTATTCTGGTGTGGCGATCAGCAGTCCATCCGCGCGGCGAACTTTTTCCTTCAGCGCTGCGACGGCGGCGGGTTCACCCTGAACGCGCTGATCGTCGTTGTAGATGGGAACATCGCCGATGTTTGCGATCTCGATCCTGATTCCCGCAGGTGCGAGTTTCTGAGCCGCTTTAAGAGCCAGCGTGTTGTAAGAGCCGGCGCGGAGGCTGCCGGACAGGCCAAGAATGTTCATCGGTTTTCCAGTCGAAATTTGACGAGGTCCGTGGACCTATGCTGCGAACCTTGTAGTGAAGTAATCCACTTGGTGCCGCGCTATACGCAGAGTGCCAACTTCGCGCTTGACGCGCAGGTGTTCGGGGTGACTCGCGTACGCCTCTAGGTCTGCCTGGGAGGCAAATTCGCTGTACAGCACGACGTCGCACGCATAGTCCACGCCGCTTGTATCGATTCCAATTTCCAGATGCAGAAGGCCGGGTATTCGCCCGCGAAGGCTGTGGAAGCTCTCCGCGAGCTGGCCAGCGTTTTGCCGACGCTGTTCGGGCGTTTCGCCGCGCAGCTTCCACATGACGATGTGTTTGATCACGTTGCTCTCCATGACGCTTACTCTGCGGGTGGAAAGCCCGCCTTCTGAGGCCATAGATTCTGGAATGCATGGATGCTGCTTGATGCATACACGCCAGCGCGCGTGAAGGGCTCGTCATTGAGCCATGTGAGTGCATCGTCCCGAGAGGCGAACTCGATCGACAGCAAGCTACCGATCATCGACGCTCCGTCGTCCGTGAGAAGGGGGCCGGCAAAGGCGATCCGGTCAGCTACCTGGGCCAGATATGCCTTGTGGGCGGGCCGAAGTTGCAGGCGTAGTTCCTTCGAACCGGGTTTGTCGATCAGGAAGAATGTGTAGAGCATTTTGAATATCGCATCCTCGCAAGTGCCGCGGACAGGGAACATTGCAATTGGCGGGTTGACGCTCGGAATATCGAAGAAGCCCGAAGAGCGCGGCGTTCAGCCGCGCAGCTCTTCGGGGAAAACAAAGGCCACCGGACATCGGACGCCGCCGACGATCGGCTTTGCTTGCTTTGACTCGCCCAGGTCCTTTCACTCGAGGTCGTGGAACCTGGGCGTTGATGGTGCTCGCGGTATTCCGGCGTATCGAATCACCACTCACCGAAGCCTTAAGGCTCCCGCCGTCGGGTCTTCGATTGGCCTGGTCAGTCCTTGACGGTGGCGATCGCCTCGATTTCCACACGGGCGCCCATGACCAGCGCTGCCGCCTGGAACGTCGTACGCGCCGGCGGATCGTTCGGGAAATACTCGCTGAACACCTTGTTCATTGGCAGCATTTCCGCAAGGTCGGCAACATAGATGACGACCTTGTGGACATCTTGAAGCGACGAACCACCGGCTTCGAGAACGGCCTTCAGGTTCTCGCAGACCTGGCGCGTTTCCGCCTCCATGCCGCCCACAGCCAGTTGCCCCGTGGCGGGATCCATACCTAGCATGCCGGACGTGTAGATCCAGTCGCCAACCTTGATGCCTTGTGACAGCGGTACTTTCACCGGCGGGACTTTGTTCGTGTGAATGACGGTTCTCTTCATGTTGCTCTCCTAAAGGTTGGTTAAATCTGCCTCGAGAGGCAGGCGGTTAAGGCACTTGTGCGCCAATCGAATTCGGCCTCACGCCTTCATAGGCGTGCTGCAGCAGATCGCGGATTTCGGCGCGCTGAGCGCTGCCGATCGGACGCGGGTTCCAATATGGGTTGGCAACTGCGATGTAAGCAGCCTTGTCGAGATCCTCGTGCCGCATGCCAATATCCTTCAATGCCACCGGGGCACCGTTTTGCTGCGCAAGGTCGAAAAGGCCAGCCGCCGCGCTCACCCCATTTCTTCCAAGCGCACGCTCGATGCGTCTGACTGCTTGTGGGGCCGCGGTCGAGTTGAAAGCTATCGCGTGGGGCAGCACGATGGTATGGACTTCAGCGTGGGGCAAGTTGAATGTTCCGCCAAGCGTGTGGCAAAGCTTGTGGTGCAACGCCATGCCGACCGTTCCGAGCACGGTGCCGCACAGCCATGCCCCGTACAGCGCGTCGCTCCTCGCCGTTATCTCCGTGGCGTCCGCCCGGATTCCCGGCAGCGCCTGTGCAAGTGCCCGAATTCCTTCCTCAGCCATCAGATCCATGACCGGATTGCTGTCCCGCGCGTACAAACCCTCTGCGGCATGCGCGATGGCGTTCATCGCGCTGGTGACGCTCATGTCGACTGGAAGCGTCAGCGTGAGCTCGGGGTCGTAGATCACTGTGCGAGGCAGCACGCGTGGATCCTTGCCAGTCTTTTTGAGTCCGGCTTCCGTGATGCCATAGATCGGCGTCATCTCGCTTCCAGCGTAGGTCGTCGGAATTGCAAGCACAGGGAGGGAAGATTCGAGCGCAATCGCCTTGCCCAGTCCAGTCGTGGATCCACCGCCGATCGCAATGGCGCAATCGGCATTGAGCTGACGCGCGAACTCACGAGCTTCCCGCGCAGTTTCGATCGGCACATGCATCACCGCGCGCGCGAACACCCCTGCAGCTCGGTTGCCGATGCGCTCGGCAATGGCGCGAGCCTGCTCGGCCTGCTCGGGAGTCGAAAGAACGATCGCTCGTCTGGCGCCCAGCAGATCGATCTCCCGCTCGAGATGCGACAAGCTCCCGGCACCGAAGATCACTCGCGAGGGTTGCGCGGTATAGACGAATTCCTTCATGTCCATCAACCCGAGTGCCCGCGAGTCGGGTTGAGCACGAAGTCAAATTCCAGCAGGTAACTGCCATCCGCCTGCTCCTTCCACTCGCAGATCAGCGACTGGCGCACACCGAATACGGCATCCGAATCGAGATACTCGCTCTTGTCGCGGAAGACATGCGTGACCAGCGTCTCGTAGCCGGGCGCCTTGATCATGAAATGAAGGTGCGCAGGGCGCCAGGGATGGCGTCCCGTGGCTTCCAGCAACCGGCCCACGGGGCCATCGTGAGGAATGGCGTATGGAACTGCGAGGATGGATCGGAAGAAGAACGTCCCTTCGCGATCCGCCGTCAATACACCCCTCGCCTGGGCCTGATTCAGACCCTCATGCTGTACGTCATACAGCCCGTCTTCGTCGGATTGCCAGACGTCCAGAACGGCTTGCGGGATGGGGTTTCCGGAGATGTCACGGACGGTCCCGCGCACCAGGCAAGGCGTGCCGCTCGCCCCATTGGCGATGTCATCGCCAAGCTCATACCTGGGCGCGCCTTCAACGTGGAAGGGGCCAAAGACGGTCGACTCCGTGCATCCTCGCGGCTTCTCGGTATTCATCGCAACCGTGAGCATGGACAGTCCCAGCACGTCGGAGAGCAGGATGAACTCCTGCCGCTTCAAGTCCGTGATGTGCCCGCACTTCGTGAGGAAGTCGATTCCCTGTGCCCACTCTTCCTCGGTCAGCTTCACGTCACGTGCAAAGGCATGGAGATGCTGTACCAGGCTCGTCATGATGTGCTGGAGACGAGGAGTCCCCGCATCGGCGAAGCTGGCGATCACGGCTTGCGTGATGTTGTCTTGATTGAGGTTTCGCATGGTTCCCAAGAAGCTCGTCTTCACGAGGCGTAGTTCAACTTTAAAATTTCATAAAGTAGATAGAAAGCCTTCGAAGTGGAAATGATATTTCCGAAGGCTGGAAGAATGGCCCGCTTTACCGGTACGCACCATCGAGGCCGCGATGCTCAATGGTCCGTCGCCCGGCGACGAAGTGCATGTGCGAAGCCCCAGCCCGCAATGGGCAAAGCGATCGTCGCCGACAGCAGCACCGGCGCGAAGCCGAAGTGGTCCACGACGTAGCCGGCGGCTGTCACGCCCAGCGCCTGCCCTGTGAAAAGAAAAGATGCGAACACCGCCACCGACGTGCCCCGTGCCGCAGGCGACATCTGGGTCGCGTGAGTCTGCAAGGTGTTGTGATAAAGGAAGGTACCGAAACCCACCACCAGGGCGATGGGGCCGGCAAGCAAGGGCCACGCCGAGATCCACCAGGCCAGGAAGCCAAACCCCATCAGCCAGCCACCCGCCAGCACCATTCGCCATTCCCCCAAGCGGGCCACGATGTGTCTGGCGGTGAAGGCGTATGCAAGGCCGCCGACCGCATTGAGAGCCGCGAGGCCCGAGGCCGTGGACAGCGGCAGCTTGTGGTGCACGTGCAGGTATGTGGGTAGATAGCTCAGCGGTCCCAGCAGAAAGAAGCCTTCTGCCAGCACCGCCAACAGCACGACACGCGCCCAGGGCAGGCGCAGAACGGCCAGCAGCTGTTGGCCCATCGGAACCCGGGAAACAGCAGTGACGGGCGCGTCGATCGAGGCATGTACCTGCCGCGCTTGTGTCATCAGCAGGAGTGCCACCGCGAAGTAGCCCACGCTCAAGCTGAAAAAGGCAGCCCGCCAGCCGACGGCTGATTCGGCAAACAAGCCGCCTGCCAACTGGCCTGCCATCATGCCCATGATGGTGCCTGTGAGCAGACGCGCTAGCGTGACTTGGCGCTGGTCATAGGGCACGGTGTCACCGATCCACGCCATGGACAGAGGGATTACCCCAGCGGCGGCGATGCCCCATGCGACGCGGGTCCAGACAAGCATCTCGAAATCGGGCGCAAGCGCCGACGCCAGTGACGCCACCGCACAGCCGGCGAGCGCCAGACGAACCAGACGTGCCTTGCCATAACGGTCACCCAGGGGCCCGAACAGGAGCTGCACCAGGCCGTAGGCGACGGCAAACCAGATGATGACCTGCCCAGCAGCGCCAGGCGTAACGCTGAAGTCGGTGGCCAGACGCGGCAGCATCGCGTCGCAGATGCGCAGGGCGGCCGCGCTGAAAAATGCGGCGCCAGCCAGAAGGGGGACCGTCATGGCTCCATTGGGGGGCGATTGGGTTTTCCGTTCACAGCATCGGGGCCGTCGACCCAGTTTTCACCGTTACGTTGCCGAGGTTGCCGGCGAAGTTCAGCCACACTGACTTTTTCGGATACGCCGTCTGGACGAAGACGGATCCACACAAGAGTACTGCTGCCATAGGTACAAACGCAGGTCGGCGCGAAGAAGCCGAACGGAAACAGTTGACGCTCATACTTGGCTCCAAAACTAGGGCACCTTCACTGGCGGGACGTTTTCCGAAAAGACAGCGCTTTTCTTCATGTGGAGCTTCAGGTGATTGAATGATTGCCGGTACACGCGCGAACGCACTTTTGGGAGAGGAGTGGGCAGGGGACCTGCTGGACTGGATCTGCAAGCGTGGGGCTTCGGTACCGCCTTCCAGACGTTGCATGTAGCATCCGTGATACGGCCTCGGTGTTGCCGCTGCGTGAAGAACCATCAGAGGCCGTCTGCCCGCACGGCGCTACTCCTGCTGCTTCAGCTCAACCGGGACGGAAATCGACACATCGTTCTTCTTCCGTGCCTGCAGGAAGAACGCCACGAGCTGCCACACGATGAAGGCCCCAATCAGGCCCAACAAGGTCGCGCTGATGGGCCGCGAGGCGAAGATGCTGAAGCTACCGCGACTCAGCAGCATCGTGCGGCGGAAGTTCTCCTCCAGCATCGGGCCGAGGATGAAGCCCAGCATCAGCGGCGCCGCGTCGAGCTCCAGCCGCATGAACATGTAGCCCATGAAGCCGAAGGCGGCGGTGATGAAGATGTCTTCCAGGCTGTTGTTCACGCTGTAGGTGCCGATGCAGCAGAAGAACAGGATCGACGGGAACAGCACCGCGTACGGAATCTTGAACACCGACAGCCAGTAGCGCACCAGCGGCACGTTCAGCACCAGCAGGAACACGTTGCCGATCCACATGCTGGCCACCAGGCCCCAGAAGAGTTCGGGGTGGCTGCCGATCATGTTCGGGCCGGGCTGGATGCCCTTGATGATGAAGGCGGCCAGCATCAACGCCATCACCGCGTTCTCGGGGATGCCGATGCTCATCAGCGGGATGAAGCTGGTGCGCGCGGCGGCCTCGTCGGCAGCGGCCTGGCCGGCCACGCCCTCGATGCAGCCGGTGCCGATCTCGTGCTTGTACTTGCTGACCTTCTTGTCGATCGCGTAGGCGGCGAACTGGGCGATGGTCGGGCCGCCGCCGGGCAGGATGCCCAGGAAGGAGCCGATCGCGCTGCCGCGCAGGGCGCTGGGGATGATCCGCTTGAACTCGGCCCAGGTCGGGATCAGGTTGATCTTGCCGTTGAAGGGCGAGCGCTCCTCGCGCGAGTCGAGGTTCTTGGTGATCTCGGCGATGCCGAAGCAGCCCAGCGCGATGCTCACGATGCCCACGCCGTCCACCAGGAACGGCAGGTCGAGCGTGAAGCGCTGCATGCCGCTGTTCACGTCGGTGCCGATGGTGCCCAGCAGCACGCCGATCATGCACATGGCCAGGCCGTTGAGCAGGCTGCCGGTGGTCACGAAGCTCACGCACACGAAGCCCACGAGCATCATCGCGACGTAGTCGGCGGGGCCGAACAGGAACGCCACTTCGCCCAGCACCGGTGCAAGGAACGACAGCACGATGATGGCCACGGTGCCGCCGATGAAGCTGGAGAAGCCGGCCGTGAAGAGCGCGAGGCCCGTCTGGCCCTTGAGCGTCATCGCGTAGCCGTCGATGCAGGCCACGATGCTGCTCGCATGCGGGATCTTCATCGTGATGGCACTGACGCTGTCGCCATACTGAGCGCCGTAGTAGATGCCGGCCAGCATGATGAGCGCGCCGGTGGTGGGAATGGAATAGGTCAGCGGCAGCAGCAGGCTGATGGTGGCCAGCGGGCCGAGGCCGGGCAGCAGGCCGACGAGCGTGCCCACCGTGCAGCCGATGGCGCAGAACAGCAGGTTCTGCATGGTCAGGGCATGCGAGAACCCGAACGCGAGATTGTTGAGGACTTCCATGGTGTCGTGTCTTTCCTCAATACAGCGGAAGGTTCAGGCCGAGCAGCTTCTGCAGGGCCAGCGCCATGATGACCAGCCCGGCGGAGATCTTCACGTTGCGCATCACCGAGTAGGACGATGCAGCGAAGCCCGAGCAGAAGACCATGAAGATGATCCCGGCGATCATGTCCAAGTAGATGGAGATCAGCGAAAACCCGCAGAGGCTTGCGAGGATGAGAGAGATGTTCTTGAAGTTGAAGTCCAGCTTCACCGGCGCGACGAAGAACGACCGGACAACGGTCGACACGCCGATCACCAATAGCATCGCACTGACCATGGCCGGGAACAATCCAGGCCCTGCACGACTCAGGTCTCCAATGGGGTAGCGAAGCGCAGTGAGGCCGAAGGCCAGCGCGATTGCAATGAGGAAGAGTCCTCTGACAAGGTTTCTGTTTTTCATGCGCTCACGATTTGATGTGATTCGAATACGCCTGCAACCGGTGAAAAGGTGCGGGCATACCTTCGTCCGAAAGCTTTTCCCGGACGCATCGATGTTGTTTTTGCAAGCTGCGGATTTTTGAAGCGACCGCGAGCAGAACTACGTACCGCTTTTGTATATTGGCGCCCTCTGCCACCGCGGCCGGCCGCGCACCCGAATAGCGAAGTTTCTGAAGACAGAATGGTCAGGTGTTTCGTCGATTGCGCTCAAGGCGCTCGAAGGGGGCACAGAGAGCTAGCAGTGCCGGCAACTGATCACTTCAACGTTTCCTGTAGTTGAGCATCTGTCAGGTTTTCGCGCTCCCATGCCATCTGCGTCGGGCAGCTGCTGGGGTCTTCCTCGCGGTCTTCGTAGTAGGGCTGATACGGCTTGTACAGGCTGTAAATTCGTCGTAGTTCCTCGACCGCAGTTCCGTGCAGGTCGACGCGCAAGTCCCATGCCGCATAGCTCTTGCGATCCATCACTACTACACCGGCCGAGCGCTCGGTAACATGTCGATCCTTGGAGGCTTGGCCGCCTGCGTCTCTGCCGGACTCCAGCGCGCGGATGAGACGCTCAACCAGCGGTTGCTCCTCGGCCTCTTGGAATGAGGCCTCCATTGCGGTGAGTACATGTTCACCTGCCAGCACGTTGCCGAATATCGTGTAGTCGGCGCCGATCTTGGCTCCAGCCCAACCCTGAACGCTAGCGCCCGTGTGGACGGCACCCGAGCCGTTGCGAGTCATCACGGCGATCTGGCGGTGACTCTCGTGCGGGTCGTTCTGGACCAAGGTCGCAAGCACGCTCTTGCTCGACAGCCCCTGCTGTAGCAGGCTCTGCCCAAGCGGCGCATTGGCCCTGCGCCCGTTGGCTTGTGACATGACCACGCCGAACGCGCTGTGCGCGCCTTGCGTGAACGATCCAAAGGCAATTGAATATGTCGCGACGGCGATACCCATCTGGTGAGTCCGGGGGCAGCGTCCGATTACTGTGTAGGTCATGTTGAAAATTGATCGTCAGGGTAAGGGAATGGGATCAGTCAAGGCGGATGTTGTTTCGCTTAACGACGTCTCCCCACTCTTCGAAGTCTTTGGCCAAGAAGGAACGAAACTGTGCCTGTGTTCCGCCAACAGGAATCAAGCCGAGTTCAACCGCGTTTTGCTGGAACTCGCTCGATGCGATGATCTTCTGCAATGCCACCGACAAACGGTCCAGGACTTCCGGCGGGGTGCCACGCGGCGCGAAGATGCCATTCCACGAATGCAACTGGTTGCCGGGCAACATTTCCGATAGGACGGGGACATCGGGCAGACTCGACATCCGCTTGTTTGCGGACACTGCCAGCGCTCGCAGCTTGCCTCCTTTGATCTGAGGGATGGCGGCCGCCGACGCTTCCATCGAGAAGTCCACGTCCCCACTCATGACAGAAAGGATGCCCCCGTCCTTGTATGGGATGGCCGTCATGGTTGTCCCCGTCTTCTGCAGCAGTTGGAGGCCGGCAATGTGGCTTGGCGTGCCGTCCCCGTATGTTGCGTAGTTCAGCTTTCCCGGCTCCCGCTTCGCAGCCTTCAACAGTTCATCGACTGACTTGTATGGAGAATTTGTGCGAACGATCATCACAAAAGGAACTTCCACGACCTGGATGACCGGCACCAGATCCGAGGGCTTGTATGGAAGCTTGCTGAACACATGCGGGTTGAGGGAGACCGACGGAGCCGCGGTGTAGAGAAGCGTGTGTCCATCAGCGGGTGCCTTTGCCACGAGGTCTGTCCCGATGATCTGGCTCGCGCCCGGCCTGTTGTCGATCAGGACCGGCTGCCCGAGATCCTTGGTGAGGCGGTCTGCAATGAATCGGGCCGTTACATCCGGCGAAGCTCCCGCCGGCCAGGGGACGACTATCCGCACAGGCTTTGTCGGATACGTCGTCTGAGCGAAGGCGGACCCGGACAAGAGTGCTGCTGTAGCGAGTGCTAACGCGACTCGGCGCGAAACGGCCGAACGGAAACGGTTGGTGCTCATATTTAGCTCCACAACAGGTTTAAGGGTTGCGCTTGAGATCGTGTGAGATCGATGAGATGGCGCTCAGGCCAAGTGCGCCGGTGGTTTGCCGAACTCGCGTTCGAAGCCGCGTTCCTTGAGCCATTCCTTATGGCGCGGCATGATCGTCGGATCATCGGCAAGCGCCTCGTAGTAGGGCACCAGCGGCATGTACCAGTCGACGAGGCGCCGCAGTTCCGCGATCGGCTCCATTGCGTGGTCACAGCGCAGATCGAGCCGCGCCGTACCCCTGCGACCGAAGGTCTTGATGGCTGCTGAGGTTTGGCCATCCACTTGGCCTCCGGCATCGCGACCACCTTCGATCGCCCGCAGCAAGCGGTCGTCGAAGCTTGCTGTGCGATTGCTCTCCCAAGCGTCGCAGATCCCATCAATGGTTTTTTCGCCAGCGACCACATTGCCGAAGGCAATGAAATCGGAGCCGATCCGGTGTCCAGCCCATTGGCGATTGTTCTTGCCCGTGAAGACTGCCATTCCACCGCGCGAATCGAGGACGCCGACTTGCCTGTATTCCCAATGAGTGTCCATCTGTGCCATGTCTATAAGCACTTTCTGTGCCGAATAGCCTCTCTCGAGAAGACCCAGAGCCACCTTGCCCATCCGAGGTTCCACGGACGATTGATAAGAGAGCACCCCCGCTTGCGCCGACGCGAAAGGTGCTATCCAACCGATCGCCGGCGAGAAGCTCGAGATGCAGATACCGAAATCACCCGACTGCTTGTCGCGCGCAATGATCGTGAAAGTCATGACTTAAAAACTCCGCTTATGAAATGGTGAGATTGATGCTGTTCGTATGGCCCCATCAGTCGAGCCTGATGTTGTTCTGTTTCACGACTGCTCCCCAGTTTTCGTAATCCTTGGCCAGGAACGAACGAAACTCTGCTGGCGTTCCACCGGCGGGAATCAATCCAAGTTCGAGCAGGTACTGCCGAAACTCGCTTGATGCCGCGATCTTCTGCAATGGCGCAGACAAGCGATCCACCACTTCCGCAGGGGTACCACGCGGCGCCAGGATGCCGTTCCACGAGTACAACTGGCTACCGGGGAAGCTCTCAGATAGGGCGGGTACGCCGGGAAGACTTGGCATACGTCCGTTCGCGGACACTGCCAGCGCGCGCAGCTTCCCCCCCTTGATTTGAGGAATGGCGTCCGCCGAAGCGACGAAAGCCCAATCCACAACTCCGCTCATGACATCGAGAATGCCTCCATCCTTGTATGGGATGTGCGTCATCGTCGCGCCGGTCTTCTGCAACAACTCCAGCATCGCGACATGGTTGGGGGTACCCGGACCATGTGACGCGTAGGTCAGCTTGCCGGGCTGCTGCTTGGCGGCTTGCAACACCTCATCGACTGATTTGTACGGAGAACCTGCGCGAACGCTCAGCACAAAGGGAACGTCGACGAGGTGGATGATCGGCACAAAGTCGGAAGGCTTGTATGGCAGCTTGGTGAACAAATGCGGATTGAGCGAGATCGCTGGAGCTGTACCGTAGAAGAGCGTGTATCCGTCGG
>PJUB01000177.1_pt1 | contig 40625 bp, 32 predicted proteins | sample 1512141 | NCBI WGS metagenome assembly PJUB01 (sample SAMN08177677, study PRJNA422409) | Soil metagenome, whole genome shotgun sequencing project. | isolation source: Soil enriched on filter paper: alkali lignin treatment | place: USA: Madison | collected 2015-01-15 | reverse complement strand
TCGAATGGCAGTTGGGGCACTCGCCCTTGATGAAGCGGTCGGCCAGGAACATGCCCTTTTCGGGGTCATAGAACTGCTCGACGCTCTTGGTGCTGATCAGGCCGTTGGCCCGCAGGTCGCGGTAGATGTCCTGCGCGAGCTGGTGGTTCTCGGGCGCGTCGGTCGAGTGCCAGTTGTCGAAGGAGATGTAGTAGCCGTCGAGATACGGCTTGCGCCCGGCTGCAATCTCGGCCACGAAGGCCTGCGGCGTCACGCCGGCCTTGTCGGCCGCGATGGTGATGGCCGCGCCGTGCGCGTCGTCGGCGCAGACGAAGTTGACCTCGGCGCCGTTCATCCGCTGGTTCCGCACCCAGATGTCGGCCTGGATGTATTCCATCATGTGGCCGATATGGAACTTGCCGTTGGCGTACGGCAGGGCGGTGGTGACGAAGAGCTTGCGCGGGGCGGACATCGGGAAGGGCGCTTTCGGAGTGGCTGACGGGGAACCGGGCATTTTAGGTGGCCGCGTCCGGCCAGGGGTTGGACGCCGGCATCGCCCCCACGCCTTGCGCCGCTCCACCCCCTTCGCGCACCACAAACACCTCAGGCAAACAGTGCCTTGGGTACATCGGCCCCCAGCACTGTCGCGCACGCGACGTATGCTCCAGCCCCCGATACAGAAAGTGAGACACCGCCGATGACCTCCCCTCGCATTCCCGCAACCCTGATCCCCGGCGACGGCATCGGCCCCGAAATCGTCGACGCCACGCTGGCCGCGCTCGATGCGCTGGGCGCGCCCTTCGAATGGGACCGCCAGATCGCCGGCCTGGGCGGCGTGGTGGCCGCCGGCGACCCGCTGCCGCTGGCCACGCTGGACAGCATCCGCCGCACCCGCCTCGCGCTGAAGGGGCCGCTGGAAACGCCCTCGGGCGGCGGCTACCGCTCGTCGAACGTGCGGCTGCGCGAGGAGTTCCAGCTGTACGCCAACCTGCGCCCCGCGCGCACCATCATTCCGGGCGGGCGCTTCGACAAGATCGACCTGGTGGTCGTGCGCGAGAACCTCGAAGGCCTGTACATCGGCCACGAGCACTACGTACCGATCGACGGCGACCCGCACGCCGTGGCCATGGCCACCGGCATCAACACCCGCCAGGGCAGCCGCCGCCTGCTGGAGTACGCCTTCGAGACGGCCGTGGCCACTGGCCGCAAGAAGGTCACGATCGTGCACAAGGCCAACATCATGAAGGCGCTCACGGGCATCTTCCTGGAGACCGGCCTGGACCTGTACGAGAAGAAGTACAAGGGCAGGTTCGAGCTCGACACGGTCATCATCGACGCCTGCGCCATGAAGCTGGTGCTGAACCCCTGGCAGTTCGACATGCTGGTCACGACCAACCTGTTCGGCGACATCCTGTCCGACCTGGTGGCGGGCCTGGTCGGCGGGCTGGGCATGGCGCCCGGCGCCAACATCGGCGCCGACGCCGCGATCTTCGAGGCGGTGCACGGCTCCGCGCCCGACATCGCCGGCAAGGGCATCGCCAACCCGACCGCGCTGCTGCTGGCCGCCGCGCTCATGCTCGACCACGTCAGGCTGCCCGAACTGGCCACGCGCCTGCGCACGGCCATCGACGAGACGCTGAACATCGACAAGGTGCGCACCGGCGACCTGGGCGGCACGGCGGGCACCGAGGCGTTCACGAAGGCGCTCGTCGCCCGCATCAACGGCGGCTGAGTTTCGCCGCATGGGGCTTGCGACGCGGTCGCGCCCCGTGCCGTGCCTTGCGTTTTCATTTTTGAGAATTTCCGTCGAGTCATGTCCAATCCGTTGCCCGTCCTGTCCCTCCTCGAAACCCGTGTCCTAGGCGTGCTGGCCGAGAAGCAGCGCACCGTGCCCGACAGCTACCCGCTCACGCTCAACTCGCTGGTGTCGGGCTGCAACCAGAAGACCAGCCGAAACCCGGTGCTCGAGCTCACCGAGTCGCAGGTGCAGGCCGCCATCGACAGCCTGAAGGGCTACAGCCTCGTCGCCGAAACCAGCGGCGGGCGCGCCTACCGCTACGAGCACAACATCGACCGCGTGCTGCGCATTCCGTCGCAGTCGGTCATCCTGCTGACCGTGCTGATGCTGCGCGGCCCGCAGACGGCGGGCGAGCTGCGCATTGCCTGCGACCGCATGCACAACTTTGCCGACATCTCGTCGGTCGAGGGCTTCCTCAACGAACTGGCGGAACGCCCGGCCGGTGCGCTGGTCGTCAAGCTGGCGCGGCTGCCCGGTGCGCGGGAAAGCCGCTGGGCGCACCTGTTGAGCGGCACGCCGGCCGAAGAAGTCGCGGGCCCGGGGAGCGCATCGTCCGACGCCGCCCATGCGCCGCACGACGTGTCGCTGGGCGAGGTCGCGGCGCTCAAGGCCAACGTGGCGCGGCTCGAAACCGAGGTGGCGTCGCTCAAGGCGCTGCTCGGGCGCGTGTGCTCCGAGCTGGGGATTTCCGAAACGGACTGATTCCGGTACTTCACATGGGCTTCACGCAGCCCGCGCATCCGCTGCCTAACTTCGTGCCCATTGCCAACTCTTCAATGGAGCACCGGACATGGACCACGGACAGATCGCCGCATGGCGCGATCACATGCCTTTCGACGACATCAGCCGGCGCCTGCTCGGCTGGCTCGCGGCACTGGCCGGCATCGCAAGCCTCTATGCGTTCTTCTGGTGGGCCGCCTCGGCTACCGGCTTTCTTCTGTTCGACGGCTGGTGGCACACCTGGCGCGGCCTGGGCACCGCGCTCGCTTTCCGCGATGCGGATTCGGCCTTCTACCTGCTGAGCTGGGTGCTGTCGGTCTTCGGCGGCCTGTTCGGCTGGGTCGCGCTGATCGGCTTCGCGGTGGCGCACCGGCGCGGCTGGGAGGCGGTGCCGGCGTGGGTCAAAGCCGGCTGCCTCGTCGGCGCAGTGGCCGGGCTGGCCTTCGAGCCCGGACGGCTGCTGGCGCTGGCGCCCATCGTGTGTGCGGTGCTGATGCTGCTGCGCTCGATGTTGCCGGTGCAGTCCGAGCGGAGGGTTGCGCACTTCGAGAAAGCTCGGCTATCGTGAGCTCCCGACGTTTCCGTCGGAGCCGAATGACATCCACCTGTTTTCATTGCCGCCAGCCCGGTATCGACAGCATGGCCAAGCGCTGGTCCAGCCGTGCCAGGCCCGTCGAATGCAGCCACTGCGGCAAGCTGTCGCATGTGCTTGCCAGCACCTCGTCGGGCATCACGATGGCTGGCCTGCTGATCGTCATCGTCTCGGCCATTGCTGCAGGCGTATGGCACATGGCGCCGCTGGTGCTGGTCGGCCTGGGCTAGTTCGGCTTGGGCACGCGGCGCAGGTACAGCCGTACCAACGTACCCGCCAGGCCGTTCAGCAAGAACGCGAACAGCGCCTTGCCGGGGCTGAAGAAGCTCAGTACTAACGTCAGCACGCAGGACGCCAGCAGCACCAGCAGTGATATGCGCCGGTCCACCCAGTGTTCGTCTTTCACCGGGTCTGGCAGCAGCGACATCAGGAGGAAGGCCGTGGCGGCCATGATGCCGATGTTCACCGCGTAGATGGCCGTTGCCACGGTGTGCGAGGTGAAGCGGCCCATCAGCACGGTCGAGAAGGGCAGCAGCGTCACGAACAGCAGATAGAACAGGCTCCACTTCGCATAGCCCGCGCCCACCGATTCGCCGCGCGAACGGGCCTTGATCAGCGATAGCCAGCTCGCGCCCAACACGTAGAAGCTCAGCAGGTAAGGAACGAACTTGGGGCTCAGCGCCAGCAGGGCCTGATAGAACGAGGCCTCGGTCGCGCCCACGGCGGTTTCGTCGGGGATCCGCAGGTCGAGCACGAGGATGGTCATGGCCACGGCGAAGATGCCGTCGGTCAGCGCGTCGAGGCGGTTCTTGGGGTACATCGCGGCCTGCCTGTCTAGGGGCGTGAAACGGGCACGTCGAGGCTCGCTTTCACCGGGTCCATCGTCACCAGCGTGCGAAAGCGCTTGACGTTGTTGCTCTGGAAGAAAAGCTGCCGGGTCAGCGCGGTGTACTGCGCCATGTCGCGCACCACGAAGACCAGGATGAAGTCCCACTCGCCCGTCACGTAGTAGCACTGTTGCACCTGCGGGCAGTCGCGGAAGCTCTGCTTCATGGCGTCGAGCAGTTCGATCTGCTCGCTCTCGGTCTCCACCTCGGCCACGATGGTGAGCGGATGGCCCAGCGCGGCGGGCGACAGCACTGCGCCGTAGCGCTGGATCACGCCCTCGTCGAGCATGCGCTTCAGCCGCCGGTTGACGGCGGCCGTCGACAGGTGCACCCGTTCGCCGAGTTCGCTCTGCGGCATGCGGCTGTTGGCCTGCACGAGGTCGAGCAGGCGAAGGTCCAGGGCGTCCAGAGGTGTCATGCGAGGGCGGGCGACGCAAAAATGTTGCGTCAATGGGCGCGATTTTGCGCGCCCATACTGCTGTGTTGTCAATAGCATCTCGCCATGAACATTGCAGACACCCCCTGCGCGACGAACTCACCGGCTGGCGCCGGCAGTTGCACGCCATGCCAGAGACTGGCTTCCAGGAAGCGAAGACCTCCGCCTTCGTGATCCGCGTGCTCAAGGCGCTGGGCCTCGAGGTGCACACCGGCATCGGCGGCACCGGCCTCGTCGCCAACCTGAAAGTGGGCAGCGGCAAGGGCGTGATCGGCCTGCGCGCCGAGATGGACGCGCTCGACATCACCGAGCTGCCCGCCGACCGTGCCCATGCCTCCACCGTGCCCGGCAAGATGCACGCCTGCGGCCATGACGGCCACATGTCGATCGTGCTGGGCGCCGCGCGGCTGCTGCGCGAGCGGCGCGACTTCGACGGCACCGTGCGCTTCATCTTCCAGCCTGCCGAGGAGCACGGCCGCGGCGCCAAGGCCATGATGGACGACGGCTTGTTCGAGCGCTTCCCGGTCGACGAGATCTATGGCCTTCACAACATGCCCGGCATGCGCGCCGGCACCATCGCCACGCGCGTGGGCGGCATCATGGCCAGCGAAGACAACTTCGTGATCCACGTGAAGGGGCGCGGCACGCATGCCGCGCGGCCGCACATGGGCATAGACCCGATCGTCATCGGGGCGGAGATCGTGCTGGCGCTGCAGACCATCGTGTCGCGCACGCTCGACCCCGGCGCGCAGGCGGTGGTCTCGTGCACCGAGTTCATCACCGACGGCATCCGCAACGCGATTCCGTCGAACGTCGTCATCAAGGGCGACACGCGCAGCTACGACCCGGCCGTGCAGCACATGCTGGCCACGCGCATGCGCGACATCAGCGAAGGCATCTGCCGCATGCACGGCGCCGAATGCGACTTCAGCTACACCCACGAGTTCGCGCCCACCGTGAACTGGGCCGAGTGCGTGACCTTCGCGGTGGCTGCCGCCACGGCCGTGGTGGGTGCAGGGAACGTCGACGCCGATGTGGTGCCGTTGATGGCGTCTGAGGATTTCGGCGCGTTCCTGCGGGCGGTGCCGGGTGCCTTCGTGTTCCTCGGCAACGGGGCCGACGGAGAGCCCGGCGGCACGCCGCTGCACAACAGCAGCTACGACTTCAACGACGAGGTGCTCGCGACGGGCGCCCGCTATTTCGCGGAGCTCGTGCGCATGCGCCTTCCCCGATCGACCGGCACTGGGAGCTGAGCAGCATGTTTTTCACCAACCGCCGGGCAAGCCGGCGCGCTTACGACGAATCCCTGCGCGAAGTGATGAGCATCGCGCGCGGCAAGCAAAGCCGGCAGTGGCTGTCGAGCTGGAACCGGCTTTCGCCGCAGCCGACACCGGCATGGGCGCTGCCCCGCCTTGCGGCGCAACTGGGCATCGGCGGGCTGACCGTCAAGGACGAATCGAAGCGCTCGGCACTCGGCAGCTTCAAGGTGCTCGGCGCGCCGGTGGCGCTGCTGCGGCTCGTGTTGCGCCGCTGGCCCGATCGCGGATGGACGCCCGGCGATCTGCTGGCGGGGCGGCATGCCGGGGCGCTGCGCGATTTCGTGGTCGTCAGCGCGACCGACGGCAACCATGGGCGTGCGCTTGCCGCCGCCGCGCAGAGCATCGGCTGCCGCTGCGTGATCGTGCTGCATGCGCAGGTGAGCCAGGAGCGCGAAACGCCCATCGTGCAACTGGGCGCCGAGATCGTCCGCATTGCGGGCAACTACGACGAGTCGGTCGAAGAAGCCGCGCGGCTTGCCGGGGCCAACGGCTGGGAAGTGGTTTCCGACACCTCCTACGACGGCTACGAGGAAGTGCCGCGCGACGTCATGCAGGGCTACGGCATCCTGGCCGACGAACTGCTCGAGCACGCCGCCGCCGACGGGCCGTGCCCGTTCACCCACGTCATCGTGCAGGGCGGCGTGGGCGGGCTGGCGGCCGGCGTGGCCAGCCATTTCTGGGAACGCTATGGCGCCGCGCGTCCGGCCTTCATCGTCGTGGAGCCCGAGCAGGCCGACTGCCTTCTGCAGAGCGCGCGAAGCGGCCGCCCCGCGCGTGCCACGGGCTCGGTCGACTCGGTGATGGCGGGGCTGGCCTGCGGGGAGACCTCGCCGCTCGCGTGGCGCTTCCTGCAGCCTGCCGTCGATCTGTTCATGACGGTGACCGATGCACAGGCAGAGCAGGCAATGCGCACCCTCGCGACCGGCGAGGCTGGCGATGTGCCGGTGCTCAGTGGCGAGTCCGGCGCGGCCGGCTTGGCGGCGTTGCAGGTGCTCGCGGCCGACCCCGATGCGCGCCGTTCCGCCGGCCTGGGCCCCGCGGCGCGCGTGCTTTTGGTCAGCACTGAAGGCGCGACCGCGCCTGGCGTCTACCGCGCGATCACCGGGCGCTCGGGCGAAGAGGTGGTCGCGGCGCAGGAGCAATGGCTGCTGCGGGAGCACCGGTAGGCGCAAGCGCGTCCCGGCGCGTTGAGGCAACTGTCATCGGCGGGCGTGCATACTCGCGCGCCCCCACCCCAGCATCGCTTCAACAAGGATCCCATGTCAGGACACGGCTTTCACGTGCACGGCCCGCACGATCACGAACTCGAACACGCCGCCTCGGGCGGCGGCCACGGCCATGAGGCCGGCGGCATGAGCATGACCAGCAAGATCGCGATGTGCACCGCGGTGATCGCCACCTTCGGCGCGATCTTCTCGTACATGGGCGGCGCCACGCAGGCCAACGCCGGGCTCTACAAGAACAATGCCGCGATCAAGAAGACCGAGGCGTCCAACCAGTGGAATTACTTCCAGTCGAAGAGCACCAAGCAGGCGCTGGCCGAGTTCGCGCGCGACACCGCGACGGACGACAAGCGCCAGGGCTGGCAGGTCAAGGTGAGCCGCTACGAGCAGGAAAAGACCGAGATCCAGGCCGCCGCGAAGAAGCTTGAAGAAGAGGCGAGCCGCTGGGACGCCCAGTCGGAAGAGCAGATGCACCAGCACCACCGCTGGGCGCAGGCAACCACCGTCCTTCAGGTGTCGATCGCGCTGGCCGCCATTGCGCTGCTCACAAGGAAGAAATGGCTGGAGCGCGCAATGTTCGGCGTGGCCGCCGCGGGTTTCGCGGTGGGCGTGCTCGCCGCGCTGCACATCTAGGCCGCGCTTGCGGGGCTGCCCCAGCCGAAGAACCGCAGCACCTCGTCGCGCTGGCTCATTGCGTCGGCGCGGCCCAGCGCCATCAGCTCGCGCGTGTAGGCCGACTCGAACAGCAGGTAGCTCGCAAGCGCGCCGCCCTTCACGTCGGCCGCCACCTTCGAGCCGCCCAGCAGGTATCGCACCGCGCCGGGCAGGGCGTCGACATGGCGCGCCGCGATCACGTCGAGGCGCTCCGAAGGCGAGATCACCAGCAGGTCGAGTGGACGCAGCCCGCTCGCCGCCCGCGCTGCCTCGGGAATGAGGCTCAGCGTGTGGTTGACGCGGTGCAGCCGCTCGATGTCGACCGCCAGCGCATCCAGGAAGATGCTCGACAGCGCATGGCCCGCGATCTGCGCCATCGTCGGGTAGCCGGTGTGGGTGTTGGGGCCAGGCGCTTCGCGCGGCTCGTGCATGCGCCCGGCGCCGATCACCACGATGCGCTGCGCGCCCAGGTGGATGGCCGCTGCAATCGGTGCCGACTGGCGCATCGAGCCGTCGCCGAAGTACTCGATGTGGTCCTGCTGCATCGGCAGCGCGGTGGCCGGGAACACGAACGGAATGGCCGATGAAGCCAGCAGGTGCGCATGGGTGATGCGGTCGCGCACCGAGATCCGCTGCGAGCGCACCCAGGGTTCCATGGGCACGGCCGCCTCGAAGAAGGTGACGTGCTCGCCCGAGCTGTAGCTCGAGGCCGTCACCGCCAGCGCCTGCACGTGGCCGTCTTTCATGAGTTGCGGCAGGCGGTCGAGCTGCACCAGGCGCTGCAGCAGCTCTGCCAGCGGCGAGTTGTCCAGCAGCGACCTGGGCTTCACGCGCATCCAGTTGGCCGCGAAGCGCCCGAGCCCGAGCAGCATGCGCCATCGCGCGCCGCTGCCGATGACGGAAAGCGAGTCGGCCTTGTACACCTGCTCGGCGCGGAACTGGCTCCAGACTTCGGCGATATGCGCCACCACGTGGTCGAAGCTGTCGGCGCCACAGGCCAGCGCGGCCGCGTTGATGGCCCCGGCGGAGGTGCCGGTGATGACTTGGAAGGGACTGCCGGCGCCGGTGCCGGCGCCGCGCCGTATCTCGGCGATCGCCTCCAGCACGCCCACCTGGTAGGCGGCCCGGGCGCCGCCCCCGGTGAGCAGGAGGCCGGTGACAGGGCTTGTCTCTGGCATTTTTTGGTTATTGAGGAGCTGTTCGATGAAGGCCCGGAGAGCGCACTAGACTACCGGCCATTCAGGAGTTTGATCAATGGCACTCACCCCAGAAGGGCTGACGGACGCGCTCAAGGCCGTCACGGACCCTAACACCGGCAAGGAATTCGTGGCGAGCCGGTCGCTCAGAAACCTCCAGGTCTCGGAGGGCGACGTGTCCTTCGACATCGAGCTCGGCTACCCCGCCAAAAGCCAGCACGCGGCCATCCGCAAGGCGCTGGTGGCGGCCGCCAAGACGGTGCCGGGCGTGGAGAACGTGTCGGTCAACATCGTCACCAAGGTCATCAGCCACGCGGTGCAGCGCGGCGTGCAGCTGATGCCCAACGTCAAGAACATCATCGCGGTGGCATCGGGCAAGGGCGGCGTGGGCAAGAGCACCACGGCCGCCAACCTGGCGCTGGCGCTGGCCTCCGAAGGCGCCACGGTGGGCCTGCTGGACGCCGACATCTACGGCCCGAGCCAGCCCATGATGATGGGCATCGAAGGCCGCCCCGACAGCGCCGACGGCAAGACCATGGAGCCCATGGAACGCCACGGCGTGCAGGTCATGTCGATCGGCTTCCTGGTCGACCAGGACCAGGCCATGATCTGGCGCGGCCCCATGGCCACGCAGGCGCTGGAGCAGCTGCTGCGCCAGACCAACTGGAAAGACCTGGACTACCTGATCGTCGACATGCCGCCGGGCACCGGCGACATCCAGCTCACGCTGAGCCAGCGGGTGCCGATGACGGGCGCGGTGATCGTCACCACGCCGCAGGACATCGCGCTGCTCGACGCCAAGAAGGGCATCAAGATGTTCGAGAAGGTGGGCGTGCCGATCCTGGGCATCGTCGAGAACATGGCGGTGCACATCTGCTCGAACTGCGGCCATGCCGAACACATCTTCGGCGCCGACGGTGGCAAGAAGATGGCGGCCGAATACCAGATGGAATACCTCGGCGCGCTGCCGCTGGACATCAAGATCCGCCTGCAGGCCGACAGCGGCGCGCCTACGGTGGTGTCCGACCCCGAAGGCGACGTGGCGGGCATCTACAAGGCCGTGGCGCGCCGCGTGGCCGTGGGCATCGCCGAGAAGGCGAAGGACTTTTCCTCCAAGTTCCCCACCATCTCGATCAGCAAGAACACCTAGGCATGAACCTGCTCGCCTCGATGCGCTATCTGGTTGCGCTCAGCGAGCACAAGCACTTCGGCCGCGCCGCGCAGGCCTGCCACATCACCCAGCCGGCCCTTTCCAACGCGCTGCGCGCGCTGGAAAGCGAGTTCGGCGTCGTCATCGTCAAGCGGGCCCGGGTGTACGTGGGCCTCACGCACGAAGGCGAGCGCGTGCTGGCCACCGCGCAGCGCATGCTGCGCGAGAACGACGTGCTGGTGCAGGAGCTGCGCAGCACGCAGGGCGACCCGCACGGCCGGCTGAGCATGGCGGCCGTGCCCACGGCCATTCCCATGCTGTCGCGCTTTGCGGCCATGCTGCAGCAGCGGCATCCGGGCATCGTGCCCGCGGTGCTGTCGATGAGTTCGCAGGAGCTGGAGACCGGGCTCGAAAGCCTGTCGGTAGACCTCGCGCTCGGCTACACCGAGCGCATGCACCTGCCGGGCATCAAGCTCAAGGCCTGGCCGCAGAGCATCGAACACTACTTCCTGCTGCGGCGCGCGAAGAAGGCGTCGGCCGACCATCTGCGCATCGGCAAGCCCATGCCGTGGGCCGAGGCCGGCAAGCTGCCGCTGTGCCTGCTCACGCCCGACATGCACAACCGCGCCATCATCGACCAGGCGCTGCGCGAGGCCGGCGTGCCGGCGGCGCCGGCCATCGAGACCAACTCGGTGCTGACGCTCGCGCTGGCAGTGAGCGTCGGCACTGTCAGCAGCGTGCTGCCGGGCGCGATGGTGGCGGCGGTGCGCAGCCACCGCGAGCTGGAAGCGCTGCCGCTGGTGTCGCCCGAGGTGCGCACGCCCATCGGCTTCATGACGCAGGACGGCGTGCGAAGTTCGCGCGCGCTCGACGCCGCACGGGCTTTCCTTCAAACGCCCGAGTGGCAGGCACAGGTGCAGCAGCACAGCGGCACGCTCGGCGCCTAGCGTCGCTCATTCAAAAATTGAATCGGGGCATGCGCTGATCGAATTTGACGGCGCATGAAGCGCTCACTCACACTCCGCGGCCAACATTCCGCAACAAATTACACATCAGGCGAACAAGGAGAAACATGGCAGGATCATCTGCAGGCGTTCTTGAAGGAGAGCGCATCGGCGGAGGCGGATTGCAACGGCAACCCGGCTTCCTGGAAAAAGAACGCATCATCGCGGGCCCGGGTTTCAACCGCTGGCTGGTACCCCCGGCCGCACTGGCCATCCACCTGTGCATCGGCATGGCCTACGGCTTCTCGGTGTTCTGGCTGCCGCTGTCGAAGGCGCTGGGCACTGCCGGCACCGGCGCACAGGCCTGCGCCAAGGGCATGAGCTTCTTCGCGGAGCTGTTCGCCACCAACTGCGACTGGCGCGTGGCCACGCTCGGCTGGATGTACACGCTGTTCTTCGTCTTCCTGGGCTGCTCCGCGGCCCTGTGGGGCGGCTGGCTCGAACGGGCGGGTCCGCGCAAGGCCGGCGTGGTGTCGGCGCTTTGCTGGTGCGGCGGCATGCTGCTGTCGGCACTGGGCATCCACCTGCACCAGTTCTGGCTGATGATCCTCGGCTCGGGCGTGATCGGCGGCATCGGGCTGGGCCTGGGCTACATCTCTCCGGTGAGCACGCTGATCAAGTGGTTCCCCGACCGCCGCGGCATGGCGACCGGCATGGCCATCATGGGCTTCGGCGGCGGCGCGATGATCGGCTCGCCGCTGGCGGTCGACCTGATGAAGCGCTTCTCCACCACCACCGACGTGGGCGTGATGCAGACCTTCGTGGTCATGGCCATCGGCTACTTCGTCTTCATGATGGCCGGCGCGCTGGGCTACCGCGTGCCGCCCTCGGGCTGGAAGCCCGAAGGCTGGACGCCGCCCCCGGCGCAGACCAGCAACACCATGATCACGCAGCGCCACGTGCACGTGAAGAAGGTCTGGGGCATTCCGCAGTTCTGGCTCGTGTGGCTGGTGCTGTGCATGAACGTGAGCGCCGGCATCGGCGTGATCGGCATGGCTTCTCCGATGCTGCAGGAAGTGTTCGGCGGCGCGCTGATCGACCTGCCGGCCAAGTACGGCCAGCTCGACAAGACCCAGCTGGCGGCCATCGCGGTGGTGGCGGGCGGCTTCACGGCGCTGCTGTCGCTGTTCAACATCGGCGGGCGCTTCGTGTGGGCGAGCCTGTCGGACAAGCTGGGCCGCAAGCTGACCTACACGGTGTTCTTCGTGCTCGGCGCCGTCTTGTACGCAAGCATTCCCTCGTCGGCCGGCGCGGGCAGCAAGCTGCTGTTCGTGGGCGCATGCTGCGTGATCGTGTCGATGTACGGCGGCGGCTTCGCCACCGTGCCGGCCTACCTGGCCGACCTGTTCGGCACGCAGTTCGTGGGCGCCATCCATGGCCGCCTGCTTACCGCGTGGGCCACCGCGGGCATCCTCGGCCCGGTGGTGGTGAACTACATGCGCGAATACCAGCTGGGCCTGGGCCTGCCGCGCGAGCAGGTCTACAACCAGACCATGTACATCCTGGTGGGCATGCTGGTGATCGGCTTCATCGCCAACCTGCTGGTGCGCCCGGTGGCCGACAAGCACTTCATGACCGACGCCGAACTGGCGGTCGAGAAGAAGCTGGCGCACGAGAAGGCCTCCGCGGCCGAAGTCGGCAGCGGCTCTGGCCGTGCCGACACGGTGAGCCCGCTGGTGGTGGCGCTGGCCTGGGTGGCGGTGGGCATTCCGCTGGCCTGGGGCGTCTACAAGACGCTGGTGAGCGCGGCCAAGTTCTTCAACTGACCGCGGCTGTCCGGGCGACGCCGCCGCGCTTGGGCGGCTCGCACCGGGCAGACAATGGCGCTCCGCATTGGTTTACGCTTCGCGCCAACATGAAATCCAAAGTCCAGTTCCGCCTGCGCATCTACCGGGACGACGCCATTGCCATCGGCCCCGGCAAGATCGCGGTGCTCGAGGCCGTGGCCGAGACGGGATCGATTTCCGCAGCGGCCCGCTTGCTCGGCATGTCGTACCGCCGCGCCTGGATGCTGATCGACGAAATGAACAAGGCGCTGGTCTCGCCGGCCGTGAACACCGCCGCCGGCGGCTCGCGCGGCGGCGGCACCGCGCTGACGCCGGTGGGCGAGGAAATCGTCAAGCACTACCGGGCCATCGAGAACGCGGCGCGCCTTGCCGCATCGGCCGACATTCGCGCGCTGACGCGTCTGCTCGCCCCATGACACCCTAAACCCTTGAGCGCGCCGGCTGGTTCGGAGCCAGGCCCGATCAGCTGCCGGGCACGAGATCCGGCGACAGGATCGGCTGATCAGGGCGCAGCATCCGCTGCATTGCGGCGCAATACTTCGCCGATGTCGTTGGCGTCGGCCTCGGCCACCAGGAAAGACTGGCTCTCGCCGTCGGGCGCGGTGATGGACAGCACGAAGCCGGCGGCGTCCATGGCGCGCTCGATGCGCCACTCCTGCACCTGCGTCACGTGGCGAAGCTCCGGCCTGCCGGAGATCGAACGGACAACGGTGTCGTGGGCGGATGGGCGCATGGGTTCCAGGGTGTCCAACGCTATATCCGCCAGTATATGAAGACTCGTCGGTTTGCGCACCCCCGTGACAACCTCGGGGCTGCGCGTGTAACAATCTCCGCCGTATTCCAATGAACACGACGAATTCACTCATCGCCTCGACCGACTGGTTCCCGCTGGTGCTGTCGCTCAAGGTCGCCGCCGTGGCCACCGTGCTGGCGCTTATCGCCGGCGTGGCGCTGGGCTGGATCTTCGCCCGCAAGAAGTTCTTCGGCAGCAGCGTGCTCGAGGCCGTGTTCATGCTGCCGCTGGTGCTGCCGCCCACCGTCATCGGCTACGCCATCCTGGTGGCGGCCGGGCGCCGCAGTCCGCTGGGCGCATGGCTGCGCGAGCACCTCGACTACACCATCATCTTCAGCTGGCACGGTGCCGTGGTGGCGTCCGCCGTGGTGGCACTGCCGCTGGTGCTCAAGTCGGCCAGTGCCGCGTTCGCGGGGGTGGACCGCTCGCTCGAGGCGGCGGCCAGCACGCTGCGGCAATCGCCGTTCTCCGTTTTCCTGCGCGTCACGCTGCCGCTGGCGTGGCCCGGCATCCTGGCCGGCACGCTGCTGGCCTTCGCGCGCGCCATGGGCGAGTTCGGTGCCTCGCTGATGGTGGCCGGCTCCATTCCCAAGCAGACCCAGACGCTGTCCATGGCCATCTACGACGCGGTGCAGGCGGGTCATGACGATCTCGCGCTGCTGCTGGTCATCGTGACTTCGCTGCTGTCTATCACCGTGCTGGTGCTGTCGAACCGCTTCTTTTCTCTTCGCTGATTTCGTTTCAACCATCTGGAGTTGTCCATGCGTCCGTTTCGCCTTCTGTCGTTGGTTCTTGCGCTCGCCTTGCCGCTGATTGCGGGCGCGCAGCAGATCACCGTGTCCGCCGCCGCCAGCCTGACCGACGCATTCAAGGAAATCGGCCCCAAGTTCGAGGCCGCCAAGCCGGGCGCCACCGTGCGCTTCAACTTCGCGGCCTCGGGCGTGCTGCTGCAGCAGATCGGGCAGGGCGCGCCGGTGGACGTGTTCGCCAGCGCCGACCAGGAAACGATGAACCGCGGCGTCGAGCAGAAAGCCATCGACGCCGCCACGCGCAAGGACTTCGTCACCAACAGCCTGGTGCTGATCGAGCCCGCTACGGGCGCCGTGGGCGTGAAGACCCTGCAGGACCTGGGCGGCGCCAGCGTCAAGAAGATCGCCGTGGGCAAGGTCGCGACCGTGCCGGTCGGCCGCTACACCAAGCAGGTGCTCGACGGCGCCAACCTGTGGACCACGCTCGAGCCCAGGTTCGTGCAGGCCGACAGCGTGCGCCAGGTGCTCGACTACGTGAGCCGCGGCGAGGTCGAGGCCGGCTTCGTCTACCGCACCGACGCGGCCGTGGCCGGCGACAAGGTCAGGATCGCCTTCACGCCCACCGGCCATACACCGGTGACATACCCGATCGCCGTGGTGGCCGACAGCAGGCAGAAGCCGCTGGCTGGCGACTTCATCGCGTTCCTGTCGACGCCCGCCGCGCAGGAAGTGCTCACGCGCTACGGTTTCGGCAAGCCATGATCGACGTCGATCTGAAGCTCTCGGTGCAGGACGGGGCACGCCGCTTCGACCTGGCCGTGCGCTTTCAGACCGACGTGCCCTTTGCCGCGCTCTACGGCCCGTCGGGCGCGGGCAAGTCGCTCACGCTGCAGGCCATCGCGGGGCTTCTGCAGCCGTCGGCCGGCCATGTGCGGCTCGATGGCCGCACGCTGTACGACGCGGCCCGGGGCATCGACGTGCCCGCGCCGGAACGCCGCATCGGCTACCTGTTCCAGGACTACGCGCTGTTCCCGCACCTCACGGTGCGCCAGAACGTCGGCTTCGGCCTGACCGCGTGGCACCGCCGCAGGCCGTCCGCAAAGGATGCCGAACGCGTGCAGGCGCTGCTGGAGAGCTTCGGCCTCGCGGCGCTGGCAGACAGCCGCCCGCGCAACCTCTCGGGCGGCCAGCAGCAGCGCGTGGCGCTTGCGCGCGCACTGGCCTGCGAGCCGCAGGTGCTGCTGCTCGACGAGCCCTTCGCCGCGCTCAACCCCATGCTGCGCAGCGAACTGCGCAACGAACTGGCCCAGGTGCGCAAGCAGTGGGGCATTCCGGTGCTGATGATCACGCACGACATCGAGGACGTGCTCGCGCTGGCCGACGTGGCCTTCGTCTACAGGGACGGCCAGGTGGTGCGCGAGATCGATCTGCACAACGCCGAAAGCCGCGAGTTTGCGCTGCATGACATCGCAGGCGCGCAGGTTGTCGAAGAGACGCCGCTGCGCAGCAAGCTGCGCGGGTTGCTGATGCAGGATGCGCGCGGTTGACATTCTTTGTATCGCATAAGCGATACACTTTGGCGATGAAAACCGCCACCATCCCTTCCGTGCGTGTCGAGCCCGAGTTCCGGGACGAAGTCGAGCAGGTGCTTGGCGAAGGCGAGTCTTTGTCTCAGTTCGTCGAGGCGGCGGTGCGCGCCTGTGTTTCCCAGCGCAAGAGCCAGGCTGAGTTCGTGGCGCGGGGCATGAAGTCTCTGGCGGATGCGCGTCGCGGCGGGGACTACGTCGATGCGGGCGAAGTGGTGCATCGCCTCAAGGCAAAGCTCGACTCGGCGAAGAAGCTGCGAGACGCTCCGCGCCGGTGAGCTACACAGTCCGGTTAACGCGCCAGGCGGCCGAAGACCTGGAGCGGCTGTTCGACTTCGTTCTTCAGCGAGAACTCGAAAGGGGCGGCGACCTGGCGCTGGCCGAGCGGGCTCTCGACGCCATCGAGCACGGCATTGCCGCCTTGGCGTTTTCCCCGTTCACTTGCCGCAAGGCAGGCAAGAGCCCCTTCATCCGCGAACTCGTGATTTCGTTCGGTGCCAGCGGTTATGTCGCGTTGTTCGAAATAGAGGCGAGCGACTCGATCGTGGTGGCCGCCGTCAGGCATCAACGAGAGGACGACTACCACTGAGTCAGTCCGGGCCGGCCTCATCTGCCTGAGCAGCCGGCGCGACGCCCGCTTCATTTCCATTTTGAATCGCCGCATATGCCGATCCAATTTGACGGCAGGCCCCCGCGCGCGAACACTCCCGGCATGAGCGAGCAGAAGATCGAGTTTTACAAGGGCCCCGCCGGCGGCTGGGGCGCTTTGCGCAGCGTCACGAATGCACTGCTGCGGCAGGACATTCCCATCAAGGGCGCGAAGACGTTGCTGTCGGCCAACCAGCCCGACGGCTTCGACTGCCCCGGCTGCGCCTGGCCCGACCGCAACCACGCCTCCACCTTCGAGTTCTGCGAGAACGGCGTCAAGGCCGTGGCCGCCGAAGCCACCGCGCGCCGTGCAGGCCCCGAACTGTTCGCGAAGCACACCGTGGCCGAACTGGCCGAGCAGAGCGACTTCTGGCTCGAGGACCAGGGGCGCCTGACGCACCCCATGGCCTACGACGCGGGCAGCGACAAGTACGTGCCCATCGAATGGGACGACGCCTTCGCGCGCATCGCGCAGCACCTGAACGCGCTGCTCGACCCGAACCAGGCCATCTTCTACACATCGGGCCGCGCGAGCAACGAGGCCGCCTTCCTGTACCAGCTGTTCGTGCGCGAATACGGCACCAACAATTTCCCCGATTGCTCGAACATGTGCCACGAGCCCAGCGGCAGCGGCATGCGCCCGCAGCTCGGCGTGGGCAAGGGCACGGTCACGCTCGACGACTTCGAGAAGGCCGACGCGATCTTCATCTTCGGCCAGAACCCCGGCACCAACCATCCGCGCATGCTGGGCGAGCTGCGCGCGGCTTCCAGGCGCGGCGCGCGCATCGTGAGCTTCAACCCGCTGCGCGAGCGCGGCCTGGAGCGCTTCGCCGATCCGCAGGACAAGCTCGAGATGGCGACCATGGGCTCCACGCCCATCAGCACGCACTACTTCCAGCTGCGCGTGGGCGGCGACTTCGCCGCCATCAAGGGAATGATGAAGCACGTCATCGAGCGCGAGGACGCGGCCGTGGCGCGCGGCGAGCCCTCGGTGCTCGACCATGAATTCATCGCCGCCCACACCGTCGGCTTCGAGTCGCTGGCGGCCGACCTGCGCGCCGAGTCGTGGGACATCCTGGTGCGCGAGTCGGGCCTGAGCGAGGCGCAGATCCGCGCCGCCGCCGACGTGTACCTGGGCGCCAAGCGGGTCATCGCGTGCTGGGGCATGGGCATCACGCAGCACCAGCATTCGGTGGCCACCATCCAGATGATCGGCAACTGGCTCATGCTCTGCGGCCACATGGGGCGCGAGGGCGCAGGCGCCTGCCCGGTGCGCGGCCACAGCAACGTGCAGGGCGACCGTACCATGGGCATCTGGGAAAAGCCGCCGGCCGCGCTGCTCGACCGGCTGCAGCAGGTGTTCGGCTTCGAGCCGCCGCGCCAGAACGGCGTGGACACGGTGGAGGCCATCCGGCTCATGCTCGACGGCAAGGGCAAGGTGTTCTTCGCGCTCGGCGGCAACTTCGCGGCCGCCACGCCCGACACCTACCAGACCTGGAAGGGCCTGCAGCAGTGCGACCTCACGGTGCACGTGACCACCAAGCTCAACCGCAGCCACGTGATCCACGGGCGCGAGGCGATCATTCTTCCGTGCCTGGGCCGCACCGAGATCGACATTCAGGCCAACGGCCCGCAGGGCGTGACGGTGGAAGACTCGATGAGCATGGTGCACATCTCGATGGGCATCAACCCGCCTGCGTCCGAGCACCTGCTGTCCGAGCCGGCCATCGTGGCGCGGCTCGCGGCCGCCACCATTGGCTCGCGCAGCAGGACGCCGTGGCTCTGGCTGGTGGAAGACTACGCGCGCATCCGAGACAAGATCGAAGCCGTGTTTGACGACTTCAAGGACTTCAACACGCGCGTGGCGCACCCCGGCGGCTTCCGCCTGCGCAACACCGCGAGCGAGCGGGTGTGGAACACCGCGTCGAAGAAAGCTGTTTTCTTCACGCACGCGGTGCCGCTGGACACCCATTCGCACCGCGCCCGCGCGCGCTTTGCGAAGAAGGGCGACACCATCGTCTTCACGCTGCTCACCACGCGCTCGCACGACCAGTACAACACCACCATCTACGGCATGGACGACCGCTACCGCGGCGTCTTCGGCCAGCGCCGCGTGGTCTTCATCAACAAGGAAGACATCCGCCAGCTGGGCATGAAGGACGGCGACTGGGTCGACATCCAGACTGTGTGGAGCGACGGCCAGGAGCGCCGCGCCGACCGCTTCAGGCTGGTGGCCTACGACATCCCGCGCGGCAACCTCGCGGCCTACTACCCCGAGACCAATCCGCTGGTGCCCTTGTCGTCGGTGGCCGAGAACGCGGGCACGCCGACCTCCAAGTCCATTCCCGTGGTGCTGTCGCTGCATGTGGCGCCTGCCCCGGCCCCGTCTGACGCTGATACCGTGGCGGCATGACCGCCGCCTCCTTCGACGCCGATTCCTTCTCCATCGCCATCCTGCGCGCCCTTGCCGAAGCGCCGGGCGAGGGCGGCATGTCGCTGCCGCGCCTGGGCAAGCGGCTGGGGCAGGGCGCGAGCGTGGTCATGCGCCAGCTCACGCTGATGGGCGATGCCGCCATCGGCGGCGTGCGCGGCCCCGGCTGGGTGCGCGTGGTGCAGCTGGACGACCGCTGGGTCGCGCACCTCACCGACGCCGGGCGCGCACGGGTCGACGCCCTGCCGGCTGACGAAAACCCCGGCTGAGCGGACAATGGCCGCGGCCATGCAAGACGACCCCATCCCCGAACCCGATTCCCTGCCGCCACTTGCGCGGCACGCCGTGCATGTCTTCGGCGAGCGCGGCCTCGCGCCCGAGGGCGTGGTGCGCGACGACACGCTGGCGTCCGAGGTGCCGGTGGCGCTGGTGTTCAACGGCGTCTCGCACGCGGTGATGATGGCCACACCGCAAGACCTCGAAGCCTTCGCGCTCGGCTTCGCGCTGAGCGAAGGAATCCTCGACGCAGCAGCCGATTGCCGGGGCATCGACGTGCGGACGATCGATGCCTCCGATGCCGGCTTGCCCCAGGGCATGCCCGGCATCGAAGTGCAACTGGAGATCTCCACACGCAGCTTCGAGCGCCTGAAAGACCGCCGCCGCAGCCTCGCGGGCCGCACCGGCTGCGGCGTGTGCGGCGTCGAGAGCTTCGCGGGGCTCGACCTCACGCCGCAGCGTGTGCCGCCACGCGACTGGATCGAACGCATCGACCTGGAAACAGTGCTTCGCGCCTTCGCCGCCATGCCGCCGCGCCAGACGCTCAACGCAGAAGCCGGCGCAATCCATGCTGCCGCTTGGGCGACGGTCGACGGCGAGCTCACCGACCTGATGGAGGACGTTGGGCGCCACAACGCGCTCGACAAGCTGCTCGGCAAGCTCGCGCTGGCGGGGCGGCTCGCGGAGCCGGGCTTCGTGCTGATGTCCAGCCGCGGCAGCCACGAACTCGTGCGCAAATGCGCGCGCCTGGGCATCGCAGCGATGGCGACCATTTCCGCGCCGACCTCGATGGGCGTGCGCATGGCCGAACTCAGCGGCCTGCGTTTCTGGGGGTTGTGCCGTGCGCCGCGTGGGGTGCTCTATGCCGATGGGCTGAGCCCCGGCAACTGAAACGCCGCCAGCGCCCGACCATAGCGCGCTGATAACAAGTGGTCGAATCCTGTTAATTCCAATGCCGTTGAGCAGCGCAACGGTGTTGCATATCTAACGAAATCTCCAGGAAATCTCCAAGAGTTCTGCAAGTCACTTTTGGCCACAAATGTGCAGCCAAATGCGACATGACAATCCGCGCCCCGCAACGTATTCCTCGTTGCATTCGTCCGGGTTGTCATGCTCCTTCGATCACGCTTTCTCACGCCGCCATCACTGCGCGCAGTTTCTGTCGCTTGCCTGTGGCTGGGTGCTGCGTCGGGCGCTCTGGCTCAAGCCAACCCTTCGGCACCCCATCCCTTCGTAGAGCAACTGCGCCAGCAGGAGCGTGAGCGAGCCCTGCGGGAGCAGCAGGAGAAGTCGGTCGACAGCCATCTTCGGCAATCGACGCAAAAAGATTCGGGCCGGCTGGCCGAGTCAGAGTCGCCGTGCTTTCGCGTCGAACGTCTCGCCCTGTCTGGTGAGCGTTCCGCGGATTTCCAGTGGGCGCTGGATGCCGCCGCGGGCCCGGATGCAAACGACAGCCCGCTTGGCCGCTGCCTGGGCACGCAGGGCGTCAATACCGTCATGGCGCGGCTCCAGCAGGCGATCATCGCCAGGGGCTTCGTCACCACCCGTGTGCTGGCGGCGCCGCAGGATCTGTCCACCGGGCTGCTGACCTTCACACTGGTTCCCGGACGCATCGCCGCCGTCCGCGCCACTGCGGATTCGAGCACTCGCTTCGGCGGCAATCGTCTGCTGCTCGAAAGCGCGATTCCTGCGCATCCTGGCGACCTGCTCAACCTGCGTGACATCGAGCAGGGCCTGGAGCACCTCAAGCGCACACCCACCGCCGAAGCCTATATCCAGATCGAGGCCTCGACCGCGCCCGACGCCCGGCCGGGCGACAGCGATCTGGTCGTCAAGTACACGCAGGCCCGCATGCTGCGAGGCACCCTGAGCCTGGACGACAGCGGCACCGAAGCCACCGGCAGGTACCAGGCAGGCGCCACGGTCTCGGCCGACAACCTCTTCGGCCTCAATGATCTCTTTTACGTCAGTGCCAACCACAGCGTGGACGGGCACGTCCTGGGCAACCCGCGCCGCGGCACGGAGGGCCAGACCGCTCATTACTCGCTGCCCTGGGGCTACTGGCAACTCGGCTTCACTGCTTCGAACAGCCACTACCGGCAAACCGTGGCCGGCCTGAACCAGGACTACATCTATGCAGGCAAGGCCGACAACGCCGAAGTGAGGCTATCGCGCCTGGTCTACCGCGACCAGCGACGCAAGACCACCGTTGCGATCCGCGCCTTTCGCCGCGAGTCGCGCAGCTTCATCGACGACACCCAGATCGAGAACCAGCATCGCGTGGTCGGCGGCTGGGAGGCCAGCCTGAGCCACAAGGAGTTCATCGGCGAAGCCACGCTGGACGGCACCTTCGCCTTGCACCAGGGCACCGGCGCCTTCGGTGCCAGGCGGGCTCCCGAAGAGGCCTTCGACGAGGGCACCAGCCGCTTCCGGCTGATGACGGCAGACGTGAGCCTCAACCTGCCTTTCAAGCTCGGCGAGCAGAAGCTGCGCTATGCCGGCCAGTGGCGAGCGCAGTGGAACCAGACCCAGCTCACGCCGCAAGAACGCTTCGGCATCGGCGGGCGCTACACCGTGCGCGGCTTCGACGGCGAGACCAGCCTGCTCGGCGAGCGGGGCTGGCTGCTGCGCAACGACGTCGGTTGGGCCGTGGGCCAGGGCGGAGCCGAGCTCTACGCGGGCATCGACTACGGCCGCGTGGGCGGGAGGTCGGTCGCATGGCTGCTCGGAAATCACCTGGGGGGCGGCGTGATCGGCGTGCGTGGTGCATGGCAGGGGCTGAACTACGACATCTTCATCGGCGCTCCGATCAGCAAGCCCGAGGGCTACCGCACGGCCGGGGTCACGACGGGGTTCAACCTCAACTTCAGCTTTTGAGGAGGAAGGCGCAACAGAGAAAAAGCTACATCGCATCACCCAATCAATCGCAATCACATCACACAAGATCCCATGAAAAACAAGATTCTCTTTTCGTTCTCATTGCTGTCACTTGGCCTGCTTCACGCTTGCGGTGGAGGCAGCGGCGGTGGAGGCGGCGGCATGCCGATGGGCGCCATTCCAGCCGTTGCTCCGTCGGCGACCGCAGAAGCGGCTGCAGCAGCGCCCGCAGCAGCCGACTCCGGCTCGGTCTCGGCACCGTTCGCTCGCGGCGAGCGCGCGCGCTACCTGCTGCTGGGTGTGGGTGCGCAGTCGTTCGGTGTGCTGTCGCAAAGCGAGCAGGCGGCCAGCGGCGCGATGACGCGCCTGAACGACAACACGCTGACGGGGTCGAGCGCGACGAAGGAAATCAACGGTGACGCGAACTTCGCGATCGGCCGTTGGACCGCCGGCACCGTCACGCGCAGTTCGGGCGCGGAAACCCTCACTGGCGGCGACAACCGTGCGTATCACTACCTTGCACTGAACGAGCTGAAGACCCTGCCTGAGAGCGGAAGCCCCACCTGCGATGCGGGCGTCTTCACCAATCCCACCTATGTGGGCGGCGGCAGCGGCGCCGCTGCCAACAGCGGCGCGGCCAGCGGATCTTCGACGCTGGCATTCGGCAGCGAAGGCGCTGCCGTCAAGGGCGCGGTGAAGGTGACGGTCGGCGACGCCGTCGGCACGGTGAATTTCGATACCAAGGTCAAGTCCCCATCCAGCACGTCCGTGACCGGCAGCTTCCTGAGTGCGGGTGCGGGCGCCGGCATCACGCTGGGCGATCACGGCAGCGGTGCCTATGCGGTTGCCGTGGGCTATTCGGCCACCCTTCCTTCCGGCGCGCGGTACATGGGCGTCGCGAAATTCCGCTGCGCTTGAGATCGTGAGCAGGGAGCCGGGGTGACCGCGTCGCGGCGGTCATTGCCGGCTTCATTCAGAGGCCGAATTGCCGAGCCACCAGGGAGAGAAAAAAATGAACAGGCATCTTCACCGGATCATCTTCAACGCCGCGCGCGGCATGCGCATGGTGGTTCAGGAAACGGCCACCAGCATCGGCAAGGGTGCCTCCAAAGGCACCGTGGCTGCAGTCGCGCTCTTCGGCCTGTTGCTCGCAGGCGCCGTTCGGGCGCAGATCGTCGGATCGCCCAACGTCCCCGGGCATCTTCGGCCGACCGTGCTCGTCGCGCCCAACGGCGTGCCGCTGGTCAACATCCAGACGCCCTCGGCCGCGGGCGTGAGCCGCAACGTCTACAACCAGTTCGACGTGATGCGCAACGGCGCCATCCTGAACAACAGCCGGGTGAACGTGCAGACGCAGCTCGGTGGCTTCGTCCAGGGCAACCCGTGGCTCGCGAGAGGTCCGGCGCGCGTCATCCTCAACGAGATCAATGGCGGCAACCCGACGCACTTGCGTGGCCATGTCGAGGTGGGCGGGCAGCGCGCGGAGGTGATCATCGCCAATCCGGCGGGCATCTCCGTGGATGGCGGCGGCTTCATCAACGCATCGCGCGCGACCCTGACCACCGGCGTGCCGCAGCTCAATGCGCTGGGCGGGCTCGACGGGTTTCTCGTTCGCGATGGCATGGTGAGCATCGAAGGCGCCGGGCTCGACGCCGGCAAGACGGACTATGCGGCGATCCTTGCGCGGGCCGTGCAGGTCAATGCGGGCATCTGGGCGAACGAGCTCCAGGTGGTCGCGGGCGCCAACCAGGTCAGCGCCGATCACGGCAGCGCTGCGCCCATCGCGGGCAACGGGCCCGCGCCTGCCTTTGCGCTCGACGTTGCCGCGCTGGGCGGCATGTATGCCCGGAAGATCACGCTCATCGGCACCGAGACGGGACTTGGTGTGCGCAACGCGGGCAACGTCGGCGCGGGTGCGGGCGGCCTTGTCGTGACGGCGCAGGGGCGACTGGAAAACACCGGGACGCTCGAAGGCGCGCGGGTTCAGCTCACCAGCGGCGCGGAAATCGACAACCGCGGCGGCACCATCCGGCAGGCGAGCATGGCCGGCCTCACGATTGATTCGCCGGTGCTCAGCAATACGAATGGGGGCGTGATCGGCGCGGAGCCTTTTGCGCCGGCAGCGGGTGAAGGCGGTGTGTCTTCCGTCCTCGCCGGGGCACCTGGCGCCATCACCGCCGCAGGCACGATCCGGAACGACGGCGGCCGCATCTACGCCGGCGGCCCGATCACGCTCAAGACGCCGCAGATCGACAACACGGGAGGCACTCTCAGCGTGGCGACCATGGCCGTGACCGGTGCCAGGTTCAGCAACGCGGGTGGCACGCTCGACGTCAGCCGAAGCTTCAGCGCGAACGTCGGCCAGTTCGACAACACGGGCGGCAAGCTCAATGCGGGCAGCCTGCAGATCTCCACCAGCGGCGACCTGATCAACGTGGACGGCACGCTCACCAGCGCCGGCGATGCAAGCCTCGCCGCCGGCGGCCGGGCCGACAACACGCGCGGGATCATCACGGCGGTTGGTCGCCTGACTGCCAATGTGGCGAAGGCCGTCGGCAACAGCGCCGGTACGCTGGTTGCAAATGAAGGGCTGTCGCTCGACGCGGGCGCGCTGCGCAACAGCGGGGCGATCCGCGCGGGCAACGACATCAGACTCGCTGTCGCCGGTGCGCTTGTCAATGACGGCGGCATCACCGCCGGCGGCAACACCGCGATCACGGCTGGCAGCCTGGCGTCAAGCGGCGGCAGCGTGCTCGGTGCCGGCGTTCAGGGCGATGGCAAGCCGGGCCTTGCAGGTGAACTGAGCGTCGCGGTCTCGGGTTCGCTGGTTGCAAATGGCGTGAACCTGGCTGTAGGCGACGCAACGCTGCGAGGCGCGAGCGTCGACCTCTCGGGAAGCCAGACCGGCGCGGCGAACATCTCGGTGACTGCGACGCAGGGCAACGTGAAAACCAGCGACAAGGCGAAGGTGGTGACGCCGGGCGCCTTGCGCATCACTGCCAACGCACAGGCGGACCAGGCCTTGCTCAACGACGCCGGCGTACTCAATGCCGGCCGGCTGAATCTGCGGGCATCGAACATCGCCAACACCCGCGGCGGCGAGATCGTGCAGACCGGTGCCGAGGCCACCACGCTGGCCGTCTCCGGCATCCTGAACAACGATGGCGGGCTCATTGCCAGCAACGGCCGCGACCTGACGCTGAGTGCTGCCAGGCTGGGAAATGCCGGCGGCGCGGTCGAGCATGCGGGCGAGCATGCGCGCACCGGCACCTTGCGCATCGCGGGTGGGAGCTTCAGCGGAGCCAGCGGCCGCATCGCCGGCAACGGCGCTCTCGCCATCGACCTGAAGAACGGCTTCGAGCAAGACAACGGCCGTACTGAAGCCAGGCAGATGAGCATCGAGGCCGGTTCATTGAGCAATCGCGGCGGCAATATCTTGGGGCGCTCGCTGTCGGTCGATACACGCGGCGGGGACCTCGACAACGGCGCCAAGGGCACCATCGCCGCATCGGGAGCGCTCGTGCTGCGATCCGGCGCCTTGAACAACGACTCGGGCTTGATCCAGTCGGGCGAGTCGCTGCGCATCGACACCAACGGCCGGGTCCTCGTCAACACCAACGCGGCCGGCTACCGGACTCCACCGGCGGATTTGGCCGGAGGCATCACGAGCGGCGGCACGCTCATCCTGAAGACGGGCGAAGTCAAGAACACGGCTGGTTCCATCGACTCGAAGGGGGCGTTGATTGCCGAAACCCAGGCGTTCACCAACGCCGGCGGCAAGACGCTGGCCGTGGGCAGCCTGGCCCTCGATGCCGGCGATGGAGCGATCGACAACACCGGCGGATTGATCCGCGCGAACGGAGCGGCCCGGCTCCGTGCCGGCAGCGTCGTCAATGCCAACACCTCAGGCGACGAGCAAGGCATCGAAGCAAGGAACGTCACGGTTCTTGGCGGGGCGGAACTGAACAACATCTCGGGGCGGATCGCCGCCGTGGAGGCGCTTGACGTCAAGGATCGGAACGCGGGCAACTCCGCGGCCAGGGGCCTGGCCATCACCAACACCGATGGCGTGCTCAAGGCCGGGATACCTGCTGCGCCCGGTGCGGACGGCAAGATGCGCAGTGGTGTCGGCGGCGTGTTCATCGACGCGAAGTCCTTCAGCGGCGACGGCCGGATTGCCTCCGCCAACGACCTGAACGTTGCGCTCGTACAGGACGTCACGAACAACACGAAGATGGACGTCGATGGAAACCTGAACTTCAGCACCGCCGGCAAGTTCACCAACAACACGAAGTTGTCGGCAGGGCGCAAGCTCACGGTCGATGCAAGCGTCATCGACAACGCGGCGGACGCCGAGATGTCGGGCAGGGACACCGCACTGAAGGCGGCGACGACACTGACCAATCGAGGCTTGATAGACAGCCAGGGCGCGACACAGATCGACGCGGGCACGCTGCACAACATCGGCACGGGCCGCATCTACGGCAACGCGGTGTCCGCTGCGGTGGGCACGCTCGACAACTCTGCTGAAACCGTCAATGGCATCGCCAAGGCCGCGACCATCGCGGCACGCGAGTCGCTGAACATCGGTGCCGACATCGTCCGCAACCGCGAGCACGCGTTGATCTTCAGCGCTGGAACGGGCGCGAAGGCACTGAACATCGGCGGCGGGCTCGATGGCAACCGCGAAGCCGCGACCAGCGGCAGTGCCCTGGAAAACCTGAGCGCGCGCATCGAGTCGCTGGGTGACATGACTGTCTCGATGGGGCGCATCGACAACCTGGACACGCGCATCAAGCTCGGGCCGAAGACGACGACCCAGGTGTTCTCCAGAACCATCGGCGTGGAAGGCATCGGCCACTTCAAGCCGGAGGATGTTGCCTACACCCCGGGCAAGGCCAACCTCTTGCTGCGCAACCCCGATGGAAGCTGGAGGCCAGCCAATGGCCATGTCTGGGGACTTTGGGACAAAACCGTTCTCACGACGACCGACACGGCCATCGACGCCGACCCGGCCGCCATCGTCGCCGGCAGGGACATGACCCTCATTGGCAACGGGCTGAACCGCGACAGCCGGATCACCGCCGGCGCTGTGCTGGACGCGCCCGGCATCAGGAACGAGGCGCTACAGGGGGAGGTCACCACGCAGACCGGCTCCATCGTCCATTGGCGCGCCACCCGGCGGCAGCCGGATGTCATCGAACCCGTGTCGAGAGTGAGCAGGGATGTGGGCGCCTACGAGAAAACAGGCAACTTCAACGCCACCAAGGGATACGACGCGGGCAAGGGCTCCGGCGGTGCGAGCGGCCCGAGCCCTGTGGCGACAATCGTCGAGGTGCCGGCCAACGTCGGTGGCGTCGTGAATGCCGGAGGACGCTCGGTCGATGCCGCCATCACCCAGGCAAGCAACGCCAAGGTGGGTGCCGGCCAGACCGTGCCCATGGTCGTGCGCACCAGTTCGCCTCGCATCGATATTCCCCAAGCCAGTCTTTTCAATCTGAATGGCGGGCCGCGGGGCTATCTCGTCGAGGCCGACCCGCGCTTCGCCGGCTACCGGAACTGGCTCAGCAGCGACTACCTGCTGAACAACCTCGGCCAAGACCCCGGCAACGCGCTCAAGCGCCTGGGCGACGGCTTCTACGAGCAGAAGCTCATTCGCGAGCAGGTCGCGCAGCTCACCGGCTATCGCTACCTGGGTGGCTACTACAACGACGAGGAGCAGTACACGGCGCTGATGAACAACGGGGCCACCTTCGCGCGGCAGCACGGCTTGCGGCCGGGCATCGGCCTGTCGGAAGTCCAGATGGCGCAGCTCACCAGCGACATCGTCTGGCTGGTCGAGAAGACGGTGACGCTGCCCGAGGGAGTCACCCGGCAAGTACTGGCGCCGCAGCTGTACGTGCGCGTGCGACCCGGAGACATCGACGGCTCTGGTGCACTGCTGAGTGCCGACGCCACCGTCATCAAGGGCGATGGTGATCTGGTCAACACAGGCACCATCGCCGGGCGCACGCTGGTCAAGATAGACAAGGACAACGTCAGGAACCTTGGTGGCCGCATTGCGGGCGGCGACCTTGGAATCCACGCCAAGACCGACCTCGACAACATCGGCGGCACCATCACTGCCAGCGACTCCGCAACCTTGACGGCCGGCAACGACATCAACCTCGTGACGACCACCCGCACGCAGACCGGAGTACTGACCAGCCGGACGAACATCGACCGCGTGGCGGGGGTCTATGTGAGCAATCCCGAAGGCATCCTCGTGGCTTCGGCCGGGCGGGACGTCCGCCTTGCCGGCGCCATCCTCGCGAATAGCGGCAAGGACAGCGTGACGCTGCTGAAGGCCGGGCGGGACATCAGTGTTTCGACGGTCAAGGAAGAGGAGCGTCAGGAGCGAGGCAGCGGCCCGCGCAACTTCTACAGCCAGAGCAGCAGCCGGGAGGTCGGCAGCCAGATTGCCGGCGGCGGCAATGTGACCCTCGACGCCGGAAACAACATCCGCATCCGCGGATCCGTCATCGACGCCGAGGGTGACCTGGCAGTGAAGGCCAGAGAAGGCGATGTGCGCATCGAGACCGGGCGTGCCACCGTCTCGGTCGACTCCGCGAGTGAAGCGAAAAAGAAAGGCTTTCTCTCCAGCAAGACCACCACGCAGCGCGACAGTTCGCGCGAGGACACCGCCACCGGCAGCTCGCTGGGCGGGCGCAACATCATCGTGTCGGGTCGGGATGTCACCGTGTCGGGCAGCGAGATCATTGCCGACAAGAATGCGTCCATCGTCGCCAGGCGCGACCTCACCATCGAGGCCGCGCAGGACAGCCGCTCCGAGAGCGCCTATCGCGGCACCAGCCAGTCCGGACTCATGGGCTCGGGCGGCTTCGGCTTCACCATCGGCAGCCGCAGCCAGAGTACCGACACCCGAAGCGAGAACACCAGCGCGGTGCGCAGCACGGTGGGCAGCATCGGCGGCAACACGACGCTCATTGCCGGCAATCGGTACACGCAGATCGGCAGCGACGTGGTCGCTCCTGACGGAGACGTGACCATCGCCGCAAAGAGCATCGCGGTTCGCGAGGCACGTGAAACCAGCAGGACCGAAACCGAGCAGAAGCAGAAGACCGGTGGCCTGACCATTGCGCTTACCGCACCCGTCATCAGTGCGATGCAAAGCATCGGCAACACGGCCAAGGCCGTCCAGCAAACCGGCAGCGGACGCATGCAGGCGCTGGGTGCCGCCTCCATGGCCGTCGAGGCCAAAGGCGTGGCGGATGCCCTGGCCAACGCCAGTCTCACCAATCCGGCGCAGTCCATGGGTGTCAACCTGTCGATCAGCCTCGGCGGCAGCCAGAACAAGAGCAACCGCACCGAAACCAGCAACACCGCGTCCGGCAGCCGCATCGAGGGCAAGAACGTCAGCCTGCTCGCGATCGGCGGCGGCAAGGACAGCAACATCCTGGTGCAAGGCAGCAACATCGTCGCGCGCGACACGGCGACACTCGCCGCGGAAAACCGCATCGATGTTCTCGCGGCCCAGAACACCAGCGAGCGGCATGGCACCAACAAGGGCAGCGGCGGCAGCGTGGGTGTGAGCGTCGGCACCAGCGGCCTGCTGTTCAACGTCGGCGCGAACGCCAGCCGGGGCAAATCGGACGGCACCGATTCGACCTACACCAACAGCCGCGTGAGCGCCGGGAACAAGGTGAACCTCGCGAGCGGCGGCGACATGACCATCAAGGGCGGCGTGATCGAAGCCGACCGTGTGGCCGCCAAGGTGGGCGGCGACCTGAAGATCGAGAGCCTGCAAGACACCGGCACCTCGGCCAGCACGCAGCAGAGCCTGGGAGGTTCCTTGAGCGTCGGGGTGGGCGTGTGGAGCGCAGGCGTGAGCGCAAGCAGCGCCAAGGCCGGCGGCAACTTCGCGAGCGTGAAGGAGCAGTCGGGAATCAAGGCGGGCGACGGCGGCTTCGACGTCGACGTGAAGGGCCGCACCTACCTCAAGGGCGCGGTGATCGAGAGCACGCAGGCGGCGGTGGACAACGCGAGAAACACGTTCAAGTCCGCCAGCCTCACCACCAGCGACATCCAGAACTTCGACAGCTACAAGGCCAGCGGTGCGAGCCTGGGCCTGAGCGTTTCAGGACAGCAGCCCAAGGGCGAAGACAAGAAACCCATACCGGGCTCGGACTTCAAGGCGGGCTCAGGCGGCAGTGCGGGCGTGGGCAGCGCGTCGGGCTCGCAATCGAGCGTGACCAAGGCCGGCATCAGCGGCATTGCGGGTGACCAGAGCGTGCGCACTGGCGTGGACAGCACGAATGCGCTGACGAAGAAATGGGATACCGACAAGCTGGTCGCCGATGTGCAGGCGCAAGTGCAGATCACGCAGGCTGCAATGCCGAAGGCCGCCAAAGCTGTCGGAGAGTACGCGGAACGTCAGACCCGGAAATACGAGCAGGCGCAACTCCAGGCTTCGGTGGCGCAGCAGGTCTTGAACGATCCGGGCGCGAGTGACGAGCAAAGGGCGCAGGCGAATGCGGCTTTGGCGAATGCCGGCAGCACCCTCGCGGCGGAGCAGCAGAACTACGAAAACTGGAAGGAAGGCGGTGCTTCACGCGTGTGGGCGCATGCCTTGGTCGGCGGGCTTGCGGGCAACCTGCAAGGCGCTGCAGGCGCGGCGCTGGCGTCGGCTGCGGCTCCGGTCATCGACGAGCTGACGCGCGACCTGCCCGATGCAATGAAAGGTGCGGTTGGTGCGGGTCTGGCGGCGGGATTTGGCGCTGCAGGCGGCAGCGTGGCAGGGGCTGCAGCGGGGTTCAACGAAGACTTCAACAACAGGCAATTGCACCCGACCGAGGCTCAGCTGATTCGTGGCAATGCGCACGCCTATGCCGCAAAGCGCGGCATTCCCTTGGAGCAGGCAACAACCGAGTTGACCGAACAGAGCCTGCGCCAGATCGACAGTGCCTGGGCTAAGCGCATTGCGGACAACCCGCAGGCCGCGGCTTTCCTGCGGCAGGTCGCGCAGAGCGGTGGGTCGAAGGATGTAGGCGGTGGCGGTCTCTTCGATGCACGAGGCACAGGGTCGTACGCCGATCACACTGTCAACGCCGGTGCGTTGGGGCAGACATCGGACTTGTACAACCGGATCACCAATCGCAATGCAAGCGGGATCGTGCCCGGCGTTCGCGGAGCCTATGTTGCCTATGCAGATGTAGGAACAGACCCGCGCCTTGCCCAGAACACGCCTGAACAAGTTCAGCAACTGCTGAACACTGGCCGGCAACTGAGGCAGCAAGGCCAATCCGTGCAGGAAGGGTTCGCGATCAATGCGGCCAATCTTGGCGTAGCGCAGACCGTGTTCACCAGCGGGATGGCGCGTCCGGGCGATGGGAGCAGGTTGACAGATCGGGCGGTCGGCGAGACGGGGGAAGCCTTGCTCTCGGGATTGCCGAGTGAAGGCGGGGCGGTGACGACGCCTACGCGGGGGATGCGTCCGGGAACGGCGGAAGCAGGCGTGAGTGGTGAAGGCGGTTCTGTCGCTCCTGTGCAGACTGCGCAAACGACGAAGGGCATCGTAGGCGCAGAAGATGCTCTTCCAGCCAGGCTTCCTATTGCTACGGATGGAACTGCGAGTAGTCCGTACAGCAGTGCAGGAACGAAGTACAGCGCGACCACCTCCGTTGATGCGCAGGGCCGTACATTGCCAACCGCGCCAACTGTCAACGGCCCAAATGAAAAGAAGGCTGTGAAGGCAAGTGGTGGAATGCCTACTAAGCCTTCCTATGGCGGTAGCCCTTCAGACCCAGATTTCGTTGGGCCGCTTGACGGTAACGCAAGAGCTTCGTTGTATGTAGGAAAGGTCACCGCGCCTATTGACTTTGATGGTCATATCATTCGCGCGGAAATAAAGCCGAACGGAAATGTTGTGGGTGGGCATTCAACAGCAACAGGTGAGGTACGCGTGATTCCGGGAACAGCGTCCGCGCCAAACGCGCAAGGTGTTTATAGTGCAAGAATTGAGGTGGAAGATCCTTTGAATCCAGGGAGTTTTTTACGCAAGACAAATGGAAATCCACCTGGAACCTCGACAATGTTTCCAAATACTTGGACCTCTGACAGAATCAAAGTTGAAGTTGATTCTGCATATGCAAACAGAAAGCCAGTTGCTGGAAGGCCTGGTATGTGGCAAGGTGTTACTCCAAGCGGCGTCAAAGTAGAAGGCTGGTTGTCGCCCGTGGTGACCGTCTATCCCAAATTTTAATTTGGAAATGAAACTGAAATTTTATTGGTATATTTCCGAAGCGTACATGGATGGCATCCTCAGGCCAGCCTGTGCTTGCATTGACGCAAAAGAATCATCTGATGAGTTTATTGCCAACTATTTGATGGATGATGGTGGTTTGTTTTATTTTGATTCAATTTCTTGGCTGAAAGAAATTTTGGAAAAAATTTCAATTTTTAAAAAACAGAAAAACGCATTTTTGAATTTGAGTCGCGAGGTCTGGACGGCTGATTTTTCGACTTCTGGCGTTAGGGTTTACTCGTTGCATGATGAAAATTGCGTGAGAGAAATTTCGTTGAATGCTATGGAGTTGGCTCTGTTTGAATGGGTGAAATTTCTTGAGGCGACGCCGGAAATTGAAAAATCTTTGGTGATTGATTTGAGTTCTCTTGTTGACGAGTAATGCGTTCTTGCGAGACTGGGTAAAAGCCGGTGTCTAATTGGCGGTATTTGAGCTGGGTTCAGTCAGCCATTTGGGCAGATGCGTTGCGGGCGGCGACTCTGCCATCCATGCCATGGTGATGTGCAGGCGTAGGTGCAGATCACACAGGCCATTGCGCCGAAGCCGATGAAAGCCGTTGGAGAGTATTCGGACGGACAGAGTCGGAAGTAAGAACAGGCGCGACTAAAGGCTTCGTTGGCGCAAAAGTTTTGGAAGCCCCGAGCGCTAGCGGAAAACAGAGGGCGTAGGCGAGCATGGCTCTGGCAAATGCCAACAGCACGCTTGCAGCGGAACAGCAGGACTACGAAAACTGGAAGGAAGGCGGTGCTTCACGCGTGTGGGCGCATGCCTTGGTCGGCGGGCTTGCGGGCAACCTGCAGGGGGCGGCGGGCGCGGCGCTGGCGTCGGCTGCGGCTCCGGTCATCGATGAACTGACGCGCGACCTGCCCAGTGGCGTCAAAGAGGCCGTGGGCGCTGGTTTGGCGGGCGGATTAGGTGCAACGGCCGGTGGTGCGGCCGGTGCGACGACTGCATTCAATGCCGACGTCAACAACCGCCAGTCCAATGCAGCACAGCGAGATGCGCTCGCCCGCTTGCAGAAAAACAACGGCGAGGCCGATCAGAAAAAGCTGGCCGATGCGATGTGCGCGCTTCTGAAGTGCGCAGCCGTCGCGGACCCGAACAGCGCCGGCTACGCTGCAAAGGGATCTTCGCAAAACAGAGGGACCGACTACAAGGATGAGCAACAGTTGCTGCTCAAGACCGGGGTGTTCTCGGAGTACGGATGGTCCGATGGCGCCATTGACATCGCGAGCACGCTTTTGCACAACGCCAAGGACGGGATGCAAGGGGCGGCCAGTGGTGCTGGCTATCTTGGGAATGCGGTAGCCAACGATTTCAAATCGGCAGTAGCAGCGGCAAACCCGCCGGATATTCCGCCTGACATTGATTCGGGAGGCAAACCGCCTGCTGCTGGTGGCGGTGCGGTCTTGGTGGGGATGGCGCCTACGGTCTGGTGTGCTGTCCCGCCGACTTGCGTGCCGGGCTTTGCGCCGGTGGCAGCTGGGGGGAGGCTTGGGTATGCGCCTGAAAATTGGGCGCTGTCCACTGGATCAGGTCTGGGAGACGTCGGTACTTCAAATGGATCGGCGAGCCAGCCTTCTGGCAAAGCCGAGATTCCGAATACAGAAACTACGCAACACTTATCAAAACTCCAATAGATGCAAAGGTAAGGACTCCCGCAGAGCCAGTATCGCAGTTGCTTGGAGTTAGTAAGGCAGTCAATTCGAATCTGCCTCATGCGATTGACAGGGGCGTTGAGCGTGGAGTTTTTGCTAACAAACTGGAAGCGGGAACGATGCTTCGAGATCTATCGAATCAAATATCAAGAAATGGATTTCCCAAGGGGACGACACCGGATAGTCATTATCCTGATCGATTGCTGGTTCCCGTGGGTAATAATGGATATGCCGTTTATCAGGTTCGCCAAAACGGAACCGCAATCCTAAAAACTATTTTTTATGCTAGATGATCTATGAATGAAAATATCCAAATAATTAAATCGGCTGACGATGGAGATGTCGTGTATTTGAAATTTGGAGCTTCCACTGGAAAAGTCATCAAACAATTACGCCTTCATGATTTTGTGGAATATTCTGGAGTTGATGTGTATTTCGATATAAATGAAAAGGGAGAGCTTGTTGGAATTGAAATACTGGCGTAGTCCGTAATTTTGCGATTTTAAGGCGTTGGAGTTAGGAGATATTTTAAAGACGTTTGATTTGAAAGAATTGAAGTGAGGCGATAGATTTCTGGGTTTTGCTAAGACGTGGGTTAGAAATGTGATTTAGCGGAATTCATTGAAGAATTTGTCGTTCCGCTGGAGGCATTAGCGTGATAAGGGAGGCCAAGCGCATTGCCGACAACCCGCAGGCTGCGACGCTATTGCACAACGCCAAGGACGGGATGCAACGGGCGGCCAGTGGTGCTGGCTATCTTGGGAATGCGGTAGCCAACGATTTCAAGTCGGCAGTAGCGGCGGCAAACCCGCCGGATATTCCGCCTGACATTGATTAAGGAGGCAAACCGCCTGCGGCGGGCGGCGGTGCGGTCTTGGTGGGGATGGCGCCTACGGTCTGGTGTGCGGTCCCGCCGACTTGCGTGCCGGGCTTTGCGCCGGTTGTGTCAGGGGGAAGGCTGGGATATGTACCCAGGAACGACACCTTGTCATCTTCGAATGAAGACAATGGGTCACTTGACAGTAATGCTGGTACTTCAAATTAAGCTAGTAGCGTGGGCCCGAATGGGCCACGCACTCATCGACCGATAGATGATTAGTTGGTAGAGGCCAATAGACCATTTAATGAGACCGGACTCTTGCAAGCAGCACGCGATTGGGATAAGTACTCGGGTCGTCAGACAGCTACGTATGAAACGTTGAATGGAACAGTGGCCGAAAAAATGCAACTGTCAGCGTTTGGGTAAAGGAGGTCTTAAAAAATCCCCAAACCACCATAAAACAAATGGCACGCTGCGGTACGGAGTACAGACTGCCCGACGGGCGGGGGAATCGTATTTGAAGCGGGAGGAAAAGTGAATTTACTCGATCCAAGGTGGAGCAACTGATTGTTGAAAATGATTTAGAAATTGTTTTTATCGATAGGTCAAATGCGAGTACTTGTTGGCTCGGAGGCGCAGGTCCAGGTGGAATTCCCAATGTCAGAACAGCTTATCCAACAGGAGGTGCCTCGTGGTCATGAATGAATTTAGATTTGCATGCGACAGTAAAAAATTAGAAGATCTTCTTGGATTTGCCTTGTCGGTAATTGTTCGGGATGATCTCGATAGATTTGATATGCCTGGCATCGCACTAAATCTGGATGTTTTATATGCAGAGCGCGGAGTGGGGCATGAAGTTTGTATTGAGATTGATTTCTTGCCTCCGCTCAAAACGGGCAAGGCATTGCCCATTGATTTTGTAGTTATTAGCTATAGAGACTGTAATCCTGGCGAGGAAGATGCTGGACTTTACGCATACGGTGAATTCGCCAGAGGGTTGAACGAAGAACTGTTAAAGCAAAGCGAGGGTGATGCCGTGCTCAGAGAAAGAGCATTGAGATTGATTGAAAAATACGATCTAAAAAAATATGAAAACATCTGAGCAGGAGCCCTGTCCTGTTCTTGTGCCTGCTGACGTATCCATCCCCGATCTCAGCACCATGCCCTCACCCCAACCTCAACACCGCCTCAGCCACAGCCCCAATCCCCTGATCCGACAGATCAACCGCCCCCACGCTCCGGCGCCGCCCCCATGCCCGAAAGTGCAGCTCCTGCGACTTCTCATAGTGCGGGTCGTAATGCAGCGCCATCAGCTCCGCAAACAGATGCGGCAGATCGCCTTCATGCGCCCAATGCTGCCAGCGCGCTACCGTCTCCTTCCCCTGCAGTTCCTTCAGCGCTCCCAGCTTGTCGGCCAGTGCGTCGCGGTCGTCGCCCAGGTAGGCGTAGTCGCGCAGCAGATACGCCAGCCGTGCTTCCGGCGTAGCGCACACCTCGATGCACGGCGCCGCGCGCATCCGGGCCACCAGCGACAAAGGCAGCGACAGCCGTCCGATGCGGATGCTCTCTCCCTCGACATACAGCGGGCGCGACAGATCGACGGTTTCCAGTACCGCTGCGATCAGCGTCTCGAAGTGCTTCTGCGAAGGCTGCGGCACGCCCGGCAGCGAACCGAGCAGCGAGCCCTTGTGGCTGGCGAAATCTTCCAGATCGAGCACTTGTGCGCCGCGCGCGGCAAGCGCATGCAGCACGCGCGTCTTCGCACTGCCGGTGGCGCCGCAGATCACGCGCAGGTCGAGCTTCGGGGTCAGTGCGTCGATCTGCGAAATGACGTGCCGGCGAAAGCTCTTGTAGCCGCCCGCGAGTTGCTGCGCGTCCCAGCCGACCAAGCGCAGCCACGTCACCATGGAGCCGCTGCGCATGCCGCCGCGCCAGCAGTACACCAGCGGCTTCCAGTTCTCGGGCCGGTCGGCCAGGGTTTCGCGCAGGTGCCGCGCGATGTTGGCGGCGACCATCGCGCCGCCGATGCGCCGCGCCTCGAAAGCGCCGGTCTGCACGTAGACGGTGCCGACGATGCGGCGCTCCTCGTCGTCCAGCACCGGGCAGTTGATGGCACCGGGAATGTGGTCGAGCGCGAACTCGGCCGGTGAGCGGGCGTCGATCAGCGTGTCGAAGGCGTGGCGGTCGCCGACGCGCACGGGCTGGCGATGACTCATGGCGGGAACCTCATGCCCCGATTGTCAGGCGTATGCAGGTCCGAGGCCACGGCGCAAGCGAGCGCTCGCAAAATCGACAAAGGTCACCAGCACGAACATCGCGATGAGCACGGTCATTGCCTGCTGCTGCTGGAAGATCGACAGGTGGAAGTACAGCAACTGCCCCAGTCCGCCGCCGCCCACGAAGCCCAGCACGGCGGCCATGCGGATGTTCATTTCCCAGCGGTAGAGCGCGTAGGCCACCCACTGCGGCAGCACGATGGGCAGGCTGGCGTAGCTGAAGGCGGTGACGGGGTTGGCGCCCGAGAGCGCCAGCGCATGTTCCGGCTCGCGCGGCGCGTTTTCCAGCGCCTCGGCGAAGAGCCGGCCCAGCACGCCCGTGGTGTGCAGGGCCAGCGCCAGCGCCCCCGCGAAGGGGCCGATGCCTGCGGCCAGCACCATCAGCGCGGCCCATACCAGTTCAGGCACGCTGCGCAGGAAGTTCAGCACGAAGCGCGAGCCGTGGCGCAAGGCGCCGCCTGCGCGGCCCGAAGCCGGCAACGCCAGCACCGCGCCGGCAACGGCCGCCAGCACCGTGCCGAGCGCCGACACCGCCAGCGTCTGCAGCGCGCCATGGCCGACCTTCGAGAGAAAGTCGGGCGACAGGTCGGGCGGGAAGAACTCGGCGATGAACTTGCCCATGAGCCTGAGCGACTCGGCGGAGCCCAGCGCGCGGTAGTCGATGCCCAGGTAGGCAAAGCTCGCCACCACCGCCGCGCCGATCAGCAGCAAGGCGATGCGGCAGCGCCAGCAGGGCGGCGGGCGCGGAGGCAACATCGGGCGGTTCGCCGTCATGCCAGCAGCCTCCGCAGCGCATTGCTGAGCAGGTCGGCCAGCAGCACCAGCGCCAGGAACACCAGCAGGATGCTGCTGGCCTCGCCGCCGTTGAGCATCTTCATCGACTGGTCCATCAGCTGCCCCAGCCCGCCCGCGCCGACGAACCCCATCACCACCGACGCGCGCACCGCGCATTCCCAGCGGTAGACGGTGTAGGAGGCCAGCTCCTGCGCGGTGTTCGGCAGCAGGCCGTAGCAGAGCGCCGCGAGCCGGCCGCTGCCGCTTTCGAGCAGGGCGCGCGCCGGACGCGTGTCGGTCGATTCGAGGATCTCGGCGTAGACCTTGCCCAGCATGCCGCCGTAGGTGATGGCCAGCGCCAGCACGCCCGCGGCGGGGCCGAGCCCGAAAACGCGCACGAACAGCAGCGCCCAGACGATCTCCGGAATGGCGCGCAGCACCATCAGCAGCCAGCGCGCGGCCTGCCGCACGATGCCGGCCCGCACGCGCCCCGGGCCCGGGCCGATGCGCGAGACGGAGAGGGCGCGTGTGGTCACGAAGCCCAGCGGCGCGCCGATCAGCAATGCCAGCGCGGTGCCGGCCGTGGCCATGGCCAGCGTCTCGAGCGTGGCCTTGAAGAGCAGCGCGAGAAAGGCCGGCGAACCGTCGGGCGGGAAGAAGCCCGCCAGGAAGCCGCCGATGACCGCGAGATTGCCGCCGGTCAACAGCGCCCGCGGATTGAATTCGGACAGCGCCAGCATCGGCCATGCGATGACGAGCACGGCGACACAGCCTGCCAGCCGCCGCATGGCTTGCGGGTCGCGTCGGACGGCGGCGGCGGATGCAGCGGCGTTCAAGGGCAGTCCGGACGAGTGAACGCAGCCTCGGCCGCGACCGGCTGAGCCGACTTCTGCACTGCCACGCCGCCTTCGCTCGCATAGAGCGCGTCGAGCATCGCGGCCGTCACCTGCGCCGCGGGCAGGTCGAACATCACCAGCCCGTTGCGCATTCCGACGATGCGTGGAAACCAGCGCAGCGCCAGGTCCACCGCATGCAGCGAAGCCAGCAGCGTGGCCCCCGTCGATTCGCCCTGCGCGACGAGCTGGCCGATGGCGGCGTCGGCCAGCGTGGGGTCGAGCGCGGATACAGGCTCGTCGGCCAGCAGCAGGGCCGGGCGCTGGTACAGCACGCGCGCAATGCCCACGCGCTGCAACTGGCCGCCCGAAAGGCGGTCGCAGCGCTCGAACAGGCGGTCTTCCAGCGACAGGCGCGACAGCACTTCGTGCGCGCCGGCAATGTCCGACGGATGGAAGAGCGAGCCCAGCGCGCGCAGCGTCGACCACTCGCCGAGCCGGCCCGCGAGCACGGCTGTGACCACGCGCAGGCGCGGCGCGATGGGCGGCGCCTGGTGCACCGTGCCGATGCGGGCGCGCAGCTTCTTCAGCGCCGCGGCCGGCAATTGCCACGCCTTCGCGCCAAGGGTCTCGACCACGCCTTCCGAAGGCCGCAGCGCCGCGCCGAGCACACGCAGCAGCGTGGTCTTGCCGGCGCCCGAGGGCCCGATGACGGCGATGCGCTCGCCGTCGCGCGCGGCCAGCGTCACCCCGGCCAGCGCTCGCTGGCCGTTGGGGTGCACGACACCCACGCCTTCCAGCGAAAAACTCATTCGCGCAGGCTCACTTGATCAGGCCCGCCGACTTGCCCGCCGTCTCGATGCCGTCGTAGTTCGACGACTTGGTCGGAATGAACTTGCTTGCACGCTGCAGCGCCATGATTTCCTTCTGCGCCGGGTTGGCCGGGTCGAGCTTCAGGAACGCGTCGGTCAGTTTCTTGGTAATGGCCGGATCGAGGCCGGGGCGCACCGTCCAGTTGTAGTCGTAGTAGGTCGGCGTGGTCGCCAGCACGCGCACCTTGACGGCGTTGGGGTTCTTGGCCTCTACCAGCTTGTCCCACACCGATGCGTTGAGCACGCCGGCTTCGGCGCGCGACGCGGCCACGAAGGCCACCGTGGCGTCGTGCGCGCCCGAGAACGCGACCGTCTTGAAGTCTTTCTCGGGGTTGATGCCGGCCTGCAGCAGGAAGTAGCGCGGCATCAGGCTGCCCGAGGTGGACGAGGGCGCGCCGAACGCGAAGGTCTTGCCCTTCAGGTCGGCCAGCGTCTTGGCGGTGCTGTCCACCGGCACGATGAACTTGCTGGTGAACACCTCGTCTTCCGCGCGCTGCACGATGGGCACCGCGCCGCCGTTGGTGCGGATGCGCGCCTGCACGTAGGTGAAGCCGCCCAGCCATGCCAGGTCGATCTTGTTGGTGGCCAGGCCTTCGACCACCGCGGCGTAGTCGGTCACGGGCGTGAACTGCACGTCCATGCCGGTTTCCTTCTTGAGGTAGTCGCCCAGCGGCGTGAACTTGCGCTGCAGTTCGGTGGGCGCCTCGTCGGGAATGGCCGACACGCGCAGCACGCCCTGGGCGAAGGCGCCGAGGCTTGCGACGGAGAAGGCCAGTGCCAGGGTCAGTCGGGTGAGATTCTTTTTCATGGTTGCGCCTCGGTGAAGTGCGGGTTTGGAAGGGACGGGATTGTAGAAAGCCGGGGCGATTCGATAATCGCCGCATGAACCCAACGCTCATGAACCCGCTCGCGCCTTTGCGCCTCACGAGTTTTTCGCATGGCGGCGGCTGCGGCTGCAAGATCGCGCCCGGCGTGCTGTCGGA
>PJUB01000176.1_pt1 | contig 40973 bp, 40 predicted proteins | sample 1512141 | NCBI WGS metagenome assembly PJUB01 (sample SAMN08177677, study PRJNA422409) | Soil metagenome, whole genome shotgun sequencing project. | isolation source: Soil enriched on filter paper: alkali lignin treatment | place: USA: Madison | collected 2015-01-15 | reverse complement strand
GTAAATGCATGGCCATTGAGGTTGGACAGGGGCTTAAAGGAAGTGACGTTGTTTCTGTTTTGGAAGAGCTCCGACTATTCCAACAGGCAATACCCAGAAAAATTCAAGTGGATAACGGATCAGAATTGCAAAGCGGTCATGAACACCTAATAAAGCAAACACAAGTGAATAATTTATTTCTAAGGATGTTGATAGGTGGGCATATGAACATCAGGTGGAATTAGTATTCTCCAGACCGGGAAAACCAACAGATAATTCGTATATTTAGTCATTCAATGGAAGTTTTCGGGACGAGTGCCTAAATGCGCATTGGTTCCTGTCATTGGAAGATGCGAAGGAAAAAATTGAAATCTGGAGGGAAGAGTACAACACCTTCAGGCCCCACAGCTGTTTAGGGCATATGACTCCTGAAATGTTTATCGAAAAACAGGTCAAAACAGCGGAATTTTCTATTTTAGAATACACCTAAATTCGGGGAGAGGTCAATAATGGTTATATTCTTATTCATAACATAGTTAAAACATGGTAATAATTTTATTTAATCTGGCTTTCAATTAATTTCATATATTACGATCAATATACAAAATTAGCCAATAATAAAAGAATTTTAAATTTTTAAGACCACTGGCTGGTTCTTTAAATATTAATTTCCATGTTAACAAATTATTACATATCCATGTGCTACATTTTAAAAATATCATACTGTAATTCTCACCGATATTTAACTCGCCTGATATGATCATATTGAATTTATACAATATGCCATAGTTAAAATTTGTTTAAAATATCCAGCAGTTATCTAGGATATAATATGTTTGATCTAGGTCAAACTAAAGTTGGTCGAGATTTTTTCTATATACTCATTCATATAAATAGATTTGAGACATATTAACTTTTATTCTTTTAGATGAAGAAAGCCTAAAAGAGAAAGTACTTAAAGTTTTTAAGAATCTTACTTTGCAAAATGATGGTTATGCTGAAAATATCTTAGTAGTCAAAGGATATACGGAAATATCAATTAAATTAAAAGTTGAGAATTCAGGCGCTTCTAAAGGATATTCGCAATTACGTATCCGGCCTATGAACTACAGGTCTGCTGATTTTTTGAAGTTCTGAGGATATAGATCCTTTAAGTTTTTATGGTTTATTGACATGATGTTTTCCAAGGTATGCTTTAACCACTGGAAAGGGTTCACCTCATGCTTTTTACAGCTAGCAAAGAATGAGTAGATCATCGCCGCACGCTGTGCTGCTTCATGGCTTCCTGCGAAGAGGTAGTTTTTTCGTCCCAGTGCAACGGGGCGAATGGCATTCTCGATAAGATTATTGTCTATGTGCAGATTTCCATCATACAGGTATGCTGATAGCGCATCCCATCTAGCGTATGCATACGCCATAGCTTTACCGATCTGACTTTTAGGCAATGTGCTTTTTATCTCTTCAAAGATCCATTTGCCCAGCTCGTTAATAATAGGTAAGGATTCGGTCAATCGAAGTTCTTTGATCTGCTCTGCGCTTAGATTTTCGTGTTTGGCTTTCCGCTCAATGGCATAAAGCTTCTGGATCATTAGCAATGCCTTTTCAGCTCTTGCTTTATCATTATCCAATGCTTTTTCAAACTCACGGCGTGCGTGCGCCCAACAGGCCAAGTGCGTCACTTCCTTCTTTTTGCCATACTTTTCGTATACAGTATAGCCATCGGTCTGGAGATAACCCTTAAAGTTTCCAAGCATAGGCACAGCGGCAATGCCACCACGGGTAGGGCTATAATCAAACAGCACGGTTCCCTCCAATGGAGCGTGGTACACCCAATAATAGCCTTGATGGGCAGCGCCTTTTTTATCGCTGTCCAATACTTTTATTGGGGTTTCATCAACCTGTAAATAACCCTGTGATTTGGTCTGGAAGACGAGTTGTTCATAGAGTGGTTCCAGTTTCTCCAAGGCTTGTCTGGCCCATCCTTCGATTGTTGAGGAAGCTATCTGTATATTTTCTTTGGCAAAGATCTGTTTCTGTCGGTATAGCGGGAGATGATCTTGATATTTACCGGTAAGGATCATCGCAAGCAGGCTCGGCCCAGGGATTCCTTTGTCGATTACACGCTCGGGAAGCTCGGCAATGGCCACGGCAGATTTATCTTTGGCAGCATATTTATAACGGATGTAACGTTTGATATAGAACCTTGCAGGTTCGCATTCCAATTCTTCCGTAATTTCTTTACCGATATAAACCATTTGGGATAGATCACCTTCGGGATGGATTTCAACCTCTTCTACAGGGAGGTGGGCAGGTAATTTAGCACGTCCTTTATGATTAGGTCGTTTACGTACATACTCGATCTTTTCTTTGATTTCCTCCTGTTGCTGTATAACTTCGGCCGGCGCTGCTTCAAAGGGAAGCATGGTCTGATTTGGATCGCCTTCGAATCGCTCACGCTTCTGCCCGAACTGCATACGCTTGTACATAGCGAGTTGGGACTCTAGGTAATCTATCTTTTCATCTCTTTCAACAAGGGCTTGGTCACGACTGGAAATGACCTTGATAAGGTCTTCTTTTGAGAGATTTTCCAGTGCTGTTTCCATACCCTAAAGATACGGAATTACCCGCGCTCATGCAATTAAATGCCGCTTTTAAGGCAAAGTAAAACGTCTTTTTTGAATACTTTTTACGACCTGTATCCCCTCAATCATCAGCACCAGATCACTCCATGACAACTCTCCGTTTTTTATACTGGGCGGTACGAAAGTACCGCTCTCCAGCCGTTTGTAATACAGCACAAAGCCACCCTTCTCCCAATGTAACAGCTTCACGTGCGTACGGCTACGGTTTAGGAACACAAAAACCTCCCCACTGGTAGCTTGCCGCTGCATTCCTGAACTGATCAGTCCACAAAGTCCATCAAAAGACTTCCTCATATCGCAAAAACCATCATAAAGATAAAACCTATGCGATGAGCCTAGCGCAAACATCAGTACAGACGGATCAATTGAGAGAGAAGTCCAAGATCATTTTCTACCTTTATACGTACACCATTGGGATAAATTACCTCAACTTCACTTTTTCTGCAGGCCTTGTCGATGGATATAAAACTCCCCGCAGACGAAACGTTTTCTTTACTGCGCGAATACCAATAATAAAAGGTGGCCTCATTTATCCCTTTTTCTGCGCAGTATCGTTTCTTGCTTATACCGCTTTGTTGCCAGTCTGCTATCAGGGCAAACATCTGTATTCTTTTTTCTTCTTTGCTCATTTAGCAAAGCTCCGCATTATACATCGCTCAGAAAATATGTACTTGGTAGGGCGGATACGCAATTACTAGTTAATGAAAAGGAGATTTCAAAAAAACAAATTGGTCATCCAATTTCTATCAAACTAGCTAAGTTGACTGAATACGGGAAACAATAAAATAAATCGTCTTTCATAGTTAGGTTTTATAATGAGCCGCCATTAGTTTATTTAATGGTGGCTTTTTTTATTATATAATGTATAATTGAGTTGTTAACCTTTTTAATAATTTAATAAATATATATGTGCTAAAAAAATGATATCGTGTAGATCGAGTGTTTCGTATGGGTCAAAATTGAATTGATCGAGATAATTTATTTTTTTGGAAAATATGATATAGCTTTTCAGAAGTTTAGCCAAATACAAAACTACATGAAAAGAAATTTGACCAAAATCCTAGCTTTTTTGCTTACGTTGATTTTCAACGTTTCTTCAATTTTTGCTCAAGGAGTTGAAGAAAATACCGATATGAGGAACTTCCTCAATAATATGTTTTCTACTCTAGATAAAACTAAAGTACCAGACGGACTATTAAGAGACTTTTCATTCGAACTTGTTGATTTGGATAAGTATTCAGGTACTCTTTTAAATAAGGATAATTTTATAGATAGGCCAACTTATGAAATGTTCCTTCGTACTATAAAATCAGCTTCAGTTTCTTCCGCTCCATTTGGAGATGTTGAAACTATCATGTTAAATCAAGGTAACGCTGGAACAAATACTACCGTTTCGTTAAGTGCCGCTGCATACCGCTATTCCTTTATAAAGGCAAATGCAAAAAATGATCAATTGATAAATTATGCAAATGGTAAGGTTTCCGATAATGTTAAAAATGGTGTTTGGCAAAATCCTTATTCCAGTGGATATGCTTTGGGTTTTGCTCCACATGATAGTATTTTTAATGCTGGATCTCTTACATATAAACTGAATTCAAATGTGTGGTTTTCAAATTTATCCTATTCAAAGATTGAGATTGACCCAGGTGATGGTGGAGGTTATAGGCAAATTACTTTAGGAGGAAGCCTAACTGCGAATTATCCATCATCGGGTAGGAAAGAGGTGAAAATGAGAGTTACACTCACAGGTGGAAATCAATTGCTATCACATTCTAATATCCAGGTACTTTTACCAACAACTGCGGCTAGCGCATTTGGCATTGGTTCAACATATTCTTATGCCACTACAAAAGTTGGTGCCGCATATAATGGAGTAAGTACATCGGCGGAAGTGTACACAATTTGTCGAGTTAATAATATAATAAAGAAACCACTTATTGTCGTGGAAGGATTTGATCCCCGTGTTCTTAGTGTTTTAGTAGAAAAGGACCCAGATACTAAATTGAAGGGTAAAGGAGTCGTTAGCGTTGAAAGTTTTATGAAAGTACTTAAACGCACCTATGAAGGTGATCGTATTCTAGATGAATATGATATAGTTTATGTTGATTTTGTAAATAGTGATGAATACATTCAAGCCAATGCAAATACACTTAAGGAGGTAATACTTTGGGTTAATCAACAAAAACAACAGAATAATAGCACCGAACCTAATATTGTTATGGGACAAAGTATGGGTGGGCTAATTGCGCGGTACGCCCTGAAAAAAATGGAGCTAGCTAATATTGCTCATAAGACCTCCATATATGTTAGCCATGATGCACCACATCTTGGAGCAAATGTCCCTTTGGGAGTTCTTTATGGTGTATATGCCATCAATTCGTTCTTAGAGAATAAATCAATCATAAATTCAATTACAAACCAGCTTGACGCGAACGACTATATACAAATGGTGAAACGTGTTATGCATAGCAATGCTGCGCGACAAATGTTAGTAAACTATGTTGACTTTGGAGGAAATTTAAATAATACTGACCATAATAATTGGCAACAAGAATTGGCGTCACTTGGTTTTCCAAACGGAGATGCTAATGGTTCTTTTAGAATGCTCTCTATCGTTAATGGTAGTTATGTGAGTAATCCCATAAATCCATATTTTGTTGATGCGAATGTAAATGCTAATTCTCCCTTGCTAGACTTCACTCCTGGACTAAATGGGATTGTCCTTGGGGTTTTATTGCAAGATATATGGGCTGGTTTATTGACAATTCTTCCCGGTAAAACAACTTTACAAGTTAAAATGCAAATGCTTCCTGGTATATCTGTCGGCACTAAAATTTCTGATTTTCAGATTAAATACGTTAAAAAATTTCTTTGGACTGTACCAATTACCCGGACAATTTTCTCTTTTCAAAGAAATATGCCAAGCGGATTACTTTTTGATACCTATCCAAGTTCAGTATATTCAATTAACAACCAAGCAAATTTGGGACAAGGTTCCGGTTCTGCGATAACTCCAATTCTAGTAAAGTATGGATATGATGTGAAAATTGCACCTAATATTCCCTTCCTTCCAGCTTCTAGTGCTCTCGCTGTGGGATTTGGCACTCAACCCCTAACTGCAGCAATGTTTACCACTAAACCAGCAAGTACAAATACCCCGTTTGGTGGGAATGTTTTTTATAATGATATGGTTTCCAATGGTCATATTGACTTTGGAATGGAAGAAGCAAGATGGTTATTAGCCCAATTAAGATATTCAATTGCAGGACCGAGGTTGGGAAAAACAGGATCTCAATATTCTGTAATTAATCCTGGGACTGCAAGCATTACATGGAGTACCTCAAATTCAAGTATTGCTACTATTAATTCGTCTGGTGTTCTTACGGTTACAGGCAAGGGAATAATTGATATTACCGCTAATGTGAGTGGTACACAACTTACCACTCGAGTTGCTGTTGGAACCCCTCGCTTTGTGCTAGCGGATGTAGTTCGAAAACCTGGTTTTTATACAATAAAAGCAAACTGTATTGATACAGAGCCGGGGTATGCCGATTTTATCATGGAGAATAAAAATATTGTTGTTTATCAATGGGGTGTTAAGAATGAAGATGGCCCTATAGAATGGTTTGATTCGCAGTCTCCAGAAGTTAAACTTGGTACTACGGAAGATAATGATAATACCACTATCTATTTAAAAGTGAGGGATGCAAATGGAAATGAGAGCGCTCCTGTTTTTGTTCGAATTACTGGATATGATGTGTGGAATCTTCTGTTTAACAGTTGGATAGTAAATAATAAAGGGGAAGTTTTTACTTCAACAGGAATCAAGGTGACGTATAATAATGCCACAATGGCAATAATAAGAAGGAATGCAACAGGAGAGTATGCTAATGCTAGGTGGAATCCATTAGCAGCCGTAATTGTCAACGATGAAGGAAGTCAAAGAGGTATCCTTTGGTCACCTAATGGATATATCAAAGATATTTTACCTCCCGAAGAACTCGAAAGGATAAAAGCATTTCCGAATAACCAAGTGCTGGTTTATAGGTTGATGTTGCTAAATTATCAGGAACAGATTATTCAAAAAACTCCATTTACGGTTGTTTATAAAGAGAATTATCCGAATTAACTTGTTAAAAATGAGACTATACAATATGTTTTTTAAATCTATAGTGGTGTTGATGAGTTTATTGACTATCGCATGTAAAAAAGAGAAACAACAAGAGGAATTGAGTTCTTCAACGTTCAAATGTGAAGTTAACGGTGTTGAATATATGGATAAAACGCCAATCTTTTCGCCTCCAGGAGCTGCACGTTTTCCTTGGTTTGGTTACTATTACCTAAATGACCGTGAAAATTATAAATATTTAATCTTTCAAACTTTCCCTAAACTGGAGAATGCAAATTCGGATGTGGCGGCTAAGTATTACAATTTAGAGATCTATTGCCCTTTGGATACTGAATTACAGGTAAACAAGGAATATCTATTTGAGGCTATCCCTGGTGAAGATTACCTTATGCCTGTCAATTATGAGATAAAGTATAGAGATAAACAAAAAGCATATTCTATTATTTCGGCAAATGGTGATTTAAATAATAATTGCTTTGGAACAGGGAAAATGGTCATTAAATCTATTGATATGGACAAAATGGAAGTTAGAGGCATACTAGAACTTATAATTCCATCGCCCATAGTATCGGACAACAAAAAGTTGCTATCGATAAAAGGTGAATTCCGAACAACACTTAACAAAAATCATTGATATGAAAAGTTTACGAAAAATCAAAACGTATTTGTTTTTAGCATTCTTGTTGGGACTTATTACCATCGGATGTAGGAAAGATATTAAATCTATCGAAATGGAGAAAACACAGTCACGTGCCGAAGTAAGGCAGGACAGTTTGGAAACTCTTTTTAAAATGCAGTCTAATGCAGATCTGATGTTATCAGATCGAATTATCTTAAAGAATTCAGTATATGTTCTGGATATATCTGAGAAGGAAGCAAGCGAACTTCACATTTCTCCAGAACTATATCATAAGTATGTGGAAGCAGTGAAGGGTATGAACTATTCAAATGATAATAATTCAACTAACAAAGTCAAATAATTAATCAAATCAATGAAAACTACCAATTATTTAAAGTTAATGTCATTGGCGTTGCTGTTCGTCTCCTGCCAGAAAAATGACATCTGAGATTCACAAACTTCTGACCAAGAGAAAAAAGCAGCATCTTATTCTGTCCTCTATACAGATCAGCAGTTGATAAACTGGAAAGAGACAGGGAATCCATTTTTGGAAAGCGAACATAAAAATTCTAAAACTACACTCATTGATAAGAATATTCCATCTCAGGGCGGTGTGTTTGAACCAATTCCAATTGGAACTAAAGCTTTTGGGGTTCATCCTTATCAGAATCGTTTCTGGTCTATGATCAGGTTAAAGGTTGGACTTACACTAGTTACACAGGCTGATTATGAGTTAAAACAAAATCTCACTGATGCTATATCCCAAATTCAGGCAGAAACCAATATCAGGTTCTATAATTCCCTTTATGATTTAGACGAAGATCCAGTTTATCATTTCAAATATCCTAATGTGCATATAAGCAAAGCCACAGGGAATAAAAAAGGATCTTCTTATATTGGTCTTCAGGGAGGAGAACAAAATATTTATTTACCTGAGGGTTCTACTGTTGCTTTTATTAAAAGAGCATTAATGAATGTTGCGGGGATGTATAATGAACAACAGAGAAATGATCGCGATACTTACGTAAACATTAATACGAATAACGTTCACCCGGATAACAGATATCATTTTGATAAAATTACTACCAATTACTATTCAATTGGATCGTTTGATTTTAATTCTATCACTTTAGCAGGATCAACAGAGTTCTCTAGTAATGGCAGTAATAGTATCTGGAAAAAAGATGGTTCTACTATAAATATTAATCAAACTCTATCAAATACTGATAGAGCTTTTATAAACTATTTCTATCTTCCTTACATTGCTAGAACCGACAATTATAGACAGTTAGACGACGTGGTGTATGATGGAAATAATGTCCAGCTTACTCCGACCCAAAGACAGCAATTACAAGATTATCTAAATAATTATGCACCTTATCCAGGTGATGCTTATATTATTACTCAGCAACCTTTTTAATAAAATTGAACAAAGTTCCTCTCTGTCAATGGGAGGAACTTTGTATTTCAAGGTATACCTCAAATAGTAATTATATCACTTTCTATTCTTAATGAAATTTAAACCAAAATTTTTAAACGTATTCAGCATAGCTGGAATATTGTTTTTTATTTCTTGTCAAAAAGAAAACGTTTCTCCTAATTTAGAAAAAGTTGGGAAACAAAATATTAGAACAATCGCTGATGCAAAGAGCATTGCACTTCAATATTATACTGGAGGTGCAAAGTCTAAGGCAAGTACAAAATCCAATACGGAAGTTAAACCGACGATTAATGAGGTACAGGCTCTGACATCAGATATGCTGAATTCTACTGGTCTATCTTATGCTAAAACCAAGAGTAGTTCCAGTGGAGATACATTATTATATTATGTTGATTTTTCCGGTGAAAAGGGAGGTATGATTGTATCGAGAAATACACAGTGTGAACCGGTACTTGCTATTTTTGATGAAGGGGACTTTTCATTCCAAAATGTACTTCAAAATACGGATAATAATTTGGGCGCACTTTCATTTATATTGTCAGCAGTAGACTATACCGCAATCTTTTAGTATTGATCAACCGGAAATACGAGATGACGGTAGTGGAGGTGGTGGCGGCGGCGGATATGTCCCTGTTACCTTAGTCGATGAAGTTCTTCCTAAGGTGCGTGTCGAATGGAGTCAATCCCAAGATCCGTTCAATAGATATACCCCTAGTAATTATCCTGCCGGATGTGTAGCAATAGCGGTTGCACAGGCCTTCACTGTAACTAGATATGTTGGTTCGTTCAATGGTGTAAATCTGAACTATAATGATCTGATTCAATTTAGGGATTTTACATTCAGAAATTTATTTCCAAGTCAAGCAGATATTTTTGGCCAGTTTGTGAGACAAATCGGGGCTGCTGTCGGTATGGATTATGATGCTTCCGGTAGTGGGGCTAAAACATCCGATGGAGTAAAATTATTCAGTAACTTTGGTTTGATGAACGTCAATACCAACAAAGCCAATATCAGAAGCACGCTAAAAAATTATTCAAATGGGATTATCATTATTAGCTCAAGGACTAAAAAGCCGTTTCTAGGAATTCCAAGAGGTGACGGACATGCATATATCTCTGATGGGTACCGATTATATTCTAATGGATCTGATCTTATTCATGTTAATTATGGCTGGGGTCCAGGGAATGGTAATTTAAATGGTTACTATCTTACTGTTCTTTCATCACCGCATTTTACAGCTGATGCACCAAGTAGCTTTCCCCATGATTGGGAATTCTATTGCATTTATAAATAAATATTAAAAAATGAAAAACACTTCGATTCTATCCTGTTTATTTATCATGGTCACTTTTGTTCTTGCAATAATTTCTTGTGAGGATAAAATAGGATATGCCCATGCCCCTGATTTTAGTTCTGGACCTTTTATCGTAAAGAAGGAAGGACTTGATTCAACATTTGTATCAAAAAATAATGTTGAATGGCAATTCTTGGATTTAACAGTTGATGGGAAACAATTAGTATTAAATGACAAGTCCATTGAAACGGAAACTAAAAAGTCTCCGGCCGGTGTCGATAATATTTACCTTATTAAGGGTGAGTGGTTTTCGATCGAAAAATTAGATAATAAAAGAATTCAGATTTCTATTGGGAGCAATGAAAAGAATGAATTAAGAACTTTGGATTTTACAATCCATAATGGCAATGGTTTTCGTAAGATTTCCATTAAACAAGAGGCTAAATAATTTAAATTAAGGAGTCGAACTAAATCGGCTCCTTTTTAATACGGTTAAACATGAGATTTATACTAAGTTCTATAATATTTGTGTTTCTTTTCTTTTCGTGTAAAAAAGATGATCCTGTTGAACCTCCAAAAATTAAATACGATCATACGATTATTGTCGTCATGGAGGCTAACAATAATTTAAGACAATACGCGCTTGATAATATTAATGATATGGAAATAGCAGCTAATTCTTTTAAAAACGCTGCTGTTTTAGTTTACCTCCGTTCAAGTAATGATAAAGCAATTCTTCTTCGAGTGAAATTTGATGAGGACTTAAAAGTAATAGCTAGTGATACAATAAAGAAGTATACCATTTCAAATAGTAGTTCACAACAATTGAATATGGCAATCAATGATAGCAAGGAATTATTCCCTGCAGAAAGTTATGGTTTAATTTTGTGGTCTCATGCGACCTCATGGGCACCACCTATTTCAAAACGGATAGAAACACGGTCCTTTGGAGAAGATCAAGGAAAACAGATGGATATTATTAATTTGAAAAATTCAATTCCATCAGGATTCGAATACATTATATTTGACGCCTGCAACATGGCAAGTATAGAAGTTCTTTGGGAATTTAAGGAAAAGACGAAATACATTATTGCATCTCCAACAGAAGTATTAGCAAGTGGCTTTCCTTATAGAAAAGTGTTACCTTATCTTGCCTATAAGGAGCCTGATTTAATAAATGTTGCACATCAGTATTTTGAACACTATAGTTCTTATACAGGTCAAATGCAATCTGCATCTGTTACATTGCTTAATACAAAAGAACTTTCTAAACTTTCAAGTTTATGTGCAGATTTATATTTAAAAAATAAGTCGGTTGGTATACCAGTAAGGACCAATGTCCAAAGATTAGATTATACGGAGGATTTTCCTGTACCAACTTTTGATTTTGTAAATTATTTGGAGGTCAATTTTCCTCTTTCGGAGCTTGGTCCAATTAAAACGCAGCTTGAGAAAACGATTATTTATAAAAACGCTACAGACCAATTTTTGGGAAAGCCAATTAAGGCTTTTTCTGGACTGACTTGTTTTATTCCAGAATCTGAGGATTTTTATTTAAACTATTATCGGACCCTTAATTGGTATAAAGATAGTGGTACTAATGTGTTATTTTAGCTCTTTAGATCTTCTCTTTGGTGGATGACCTTTTAAGAGAAGATCTAATCCAGAGATCTTTATAAAGTAAAAGTTCCCTTCAAAGATGTTCTACCTCCATTTTCATTTGGGATAGAAAAATCTATTATTCCAGAACCCTTAGTATTGCTTGGGCTGCCTCCATCATCAAAATGTGTGAACATGATGTAACCTGTTCCATAATAATAGATCTTATCATTATCAGAGTATCTAATAAATGCATTGTCAAAATCATCAAAATATATGTTTCCCTTTTCAATTTGGATTCTTTCTTTTCCAGCATTTGGCTTTATTTCATATTTCTTGTTTAAAACAACTCCTCCGTTTACAGGACAATAGATGGTAATGTCAAATCCTTTTGGATTTTCACCTTTCGTATATGGAGAAGCAGATAATGTGACGTTTTCCTTATACTGCTGATATGATTCCGTTGGTGGGGGAGTGTATCTTAGAAATGGACTATTAGGTGCACCGGGTGGGAGAATTAGAGCTCTTGCATCTACGTAAGTAATTCCATCTTTCTGTATTTCCAGTTTATTTGAACTAGGTAAAGGATTCCCGTTTTTGTCGCAAGAATATAGTACTATGGAAATGACCGCTAAAAATAATATTATCGTTCTCATAATTATAGTGTATTGATTGTCAATAATACGTTTTGAATTAGCGAAATGCTACAGTTATTAATTATTTGATTATTTATTAGTTTTTGTAAATGATTTTGTATTTCAGAAAGTATAAAAGGGGATTATTTTGTCTAGGATTTTCTTAAAGTTATATGGGTCAAAATCAAGTTGGTCGAGAAAATTTTGTGGATCGTAAATGTTTCAATATTATTATTCTGTAAAAGTACTTTGATAATCGCTTATCAATTTGGAACTTCTAAGAAGTTTTCGATGAAATTCTGGGTGAAATATCTCGGTATTAAATGTCTGATTATTTTTTAACCTTAATAAACACTATTATGATTAGGAAAACCCTTAATTTGAAAACTCTATCATTATTGATGATAGCTTTACTTTTATCTTGCAGTAAGGACAAGATAGCTGACCAACCGAAACATATTCAAGAAATAGCGAAAAAGGCTAAAGGTGAATTTATTACCCTAGAGTCTGGGGCAACGGTTGAAAAGCGTGGTGAGAATTACTTTATAGAAGGTGACATCTTACTGACACCTAGTCAATTTGAATTGATAAAAACGAATAATTCTTTTGAAGCGGTTGCCAAAGAAGATTTGGATCAACCTTATCAAAACGCGTCACCGTCATCTTCGGGTAGATTATTTAAAACAAATCCCAATACCAAAAGTGTTGGTGTTCACCCAAATGAAAATAGAATGTGGGCTATGGTAAGATATACTGTAAATTCCAATGTCAGCGCTGGAGCAAGGTTAGCCATTAGTGCCGCCATTCAACACATTGAATCAACAACAAATATAAGGTTTTACAATGCAACAGGCCAGCCTACGTATGATTCTCAATGGGGATTTTATTATCCCTACATCGAATTCTTTCATGGTACTTCTACTAATCCTAGTGCTTGGAATGCAGAAGGAAATTGGTCAACTGTTGGGAGATGGGATGCAATTAAGAATCCAGCGACACAGGGTCGGGGAGATGCTGGTCAATGGTTAAGCCTTCAGCAGGATGAATCAATGGGGCCTTTTTTGCCTCCTTTTTCAGTTCCTATGGGTGTTGTGGCGCACGAAATTATGCATGCCATTGGTTTATACCACGAGCATACTAGACCTGATCGCGACAATACCATTACTGTCCATCCTGATAGATGTAGGCTAACTGGAGATGATTATAAAACGAATTTTGATAAGCGAACAGGGAATTATTTTATGTTTGGAAGTAGTGTTGATCTAAATTCAATTATGATGTATGGTATGACCGATTTCGCTAAAGATGCTAATTTTCCTGTGATTACATTAAATGCAGGGGGGACTTATCCTGTTAATAGAACTGCGCTATCAGATTTGGATAGGTCGTATGCTAACTATTTCTATTTACCATATATAGCCAGATCAGACGTTTATAGAGAATTGGCTCCAACTGTTTATAAATCTGATAATACTGTAATGACTGCTCAAGAACGATCGAGTTTGCAAGCATATTTGAATAATGGCAATCCTAATCCTCCAAATTGTTGTAGGTTAACAAATAATCACACAAATTTATAATAAAAGAAACCCGTATTTTCCATACGGGTTTCTTTTTATCTTTTGTATTTGATACTTACCACAGGATCACTTTTTCCATTCCTAATAATCATTTCGGAGTTATTCAGAATTTCACAATTCAAGGAAACATAAGAGTTTTCCTGTCCTTTTTCATTTGGTATTTTTAAAAATAGTGAATCCTTCTTTTTAATAAATCCTTTGTATATTGATGGTGGAGTATTTATCTCAATATTTGCATTTATGCCATTATATTCATAAGCTCCAAACATAGTATCTGCATCTACTTTATAATCAGTATAAAGGCGAAGAATATTACCATTTGGAAGTTCTTTCCAATCTTCATTTCCCTTTTTTATAGCAGTTTCTTTCCATGTATATTGGTTACTATACATTGGAGGGTCTATAATAGGAGGCTCAATTTCATTTTCTTTACAAGATTCGTTAAAAATAAAAAATACTGATAAAAGAAGTAATTTGAATGAATTTCTCATTTTTTTTCTCGTTTGATTAGTAATTATTTAAACGATTTTTGTCTAAATAATGCTACACCTAAAGGCATTCTCTGTGTTTGGTAAATCTTTGATCGAGTAAAAAACTACTTTGATATAGTTCAACTCTGAGTTCGTCGAGAATATTTTAGATTGTTTTTAATAAAATATATACTTACTGCGATAACTGAACCTTTAAAAATCAAAATGAAACCAAATAGAATTGACCTCTCCCCAAAAAACTGGAGTATTTAAAAGTAGGGAATTCGGACTTGAATTACTAATTTTAAAAGGTAGGAAAAACGATGAAAAAATCAAAGTTTACCGAAGCACAGATCGCCTTTGCGATCAAACAGTCCGAGACAGGTACCCGTGTGGAAAAAGTCTGCAGAAAAATGGGTATCAGCGAAGCTACCTTCTACAACCGGAATAAGAAATACGGTGGCTTGGGGGTATCGGAGCTGCGTAAGCTCCGGCAATTGGAAGAAGAAAATGCACAGCTGAAAAAGCTCGTGGCCGATCTTAGGACAAACGGATGCTCCAGGATGTATTAAAAAAAAGTTTTAAAGCCTTCGCAGCGTAGAAGCATGGTTACCGGACTCATTTCTGATTATCGAATTTCCCTACGCAGAGCGTGCGAGATATCTCTGCTGAGCACCTCAGTTTGGTATTATAAACACCAAAGACCAGATGACAGTCCATTACGCCTTCGCATAAAAAGCATTGCTGAAACACGCGTGCGTTACGGCATAGAACGCATTGTTGTTCTATTGAAACGTGAAGGCTGGCGGGATAATCCAAAACGGATTTATCGAATTTATAAAGAAGAAGGCTTAAATCTACGGGTGAAAAGGCCCAGACGCTGCCGTGCCGCCGCTCATCGATCCGAGAGACCGGTTTTTTCCAATTTACATGACTGCTGGAGTATGGACTTTGTCGCTGACGCACTGTTCGATGGCAGGAAAATCCGCTGCTTAACTATAGTGGATAACTATAGCCGTAAATGCATGGCCATTGAGGTTGGACAGGGGCTTAAAGGAAGTGACGTTGTTTCTGTTTTGGAAGAGCTCCGACTATTCCAACAGGCAATACCCAGAAAAATCCAAGTGGATAACGGATCGGAATTGCGGAGCAATCATGAACACCAAATAAAGCAAACACAGGTGAATAATTTATTTCCAAGGAGGTCGATAGATGGGCTTATGAACATCAGGTGGAATTAGTTTTCTCCAGGCAGGAAAACCAACAGATAATCCGTATATTAAGTCATTCATTGGAAGTTTTCGGGACGAGTGCCTAAATGCGCATTGGTTTCTGTCATTGGAAGATGCGAAGGAAAAAATTGAAATCTGGATGGAAGAGTACAACACCTTCAAACTCCACAGCTTTTTAGGGGATTTGACTCCTGAAATGTTTATAAAAAAAAAACAAAACAGCAGAATTTTCTACTTTAGAAGACGCCTAAATATCGGGAGAGGTCATTGATCAGTGAGGTATAGTTCTGACTAAAATTTATAACTAATCAAAATATGTTTATTAAACCTTAATGTTAAATATTCTCGTCGAACAGCAATTTGACCTTGACAAACTTTTGAAATACCACAATATTTTGAAATGTAATGATTTGATATCTCTAAGCTTACCAAAAAAGCCGAATATTTTTTTTAATTCCTTTATTTAGAGGTTGTTAGTTTTTGCGAAAATTATTCTTGTGTCATGTTATGTATCGATTATCTTTCTTTAAGATCTTTCTTTATTATATTTAGTAAATTTTTGACTACATATTGAATAAAAAGATATTAGTAAGTAAACCAATATTACATGAGAAGTGAAGTTATTTGGGGGAAATGGTATACGCCTTTCGTAAGGGTGATCGTGCATATAATTTTTTGGATGTTGGTCTTTTTTACGTATTATTTTACTTATAGAAGGCTAGGAGGGAGCTATATCTGGATTTTAGTAGCAAAAGAACTTTTTGTCACTACATCCTTGTTCTATTCCGGTATTTGGCTTATTTCAAAATGGATAGAAAAAAGAAAAGTACTTCCCCTCATAATATTTATAATCCTATCATATATCTGGTGGTTAAATATTACTTATTTTGCATGTGACTTTCTTACTGATTTTGAATTAAAGGAAGGTAGTGGCATTTATAAGTATGTGAAATTTTTTACCAGTGATGGATATTTCGGTATTTATCGACTTAAAAAATTTCCTGGTGCATTTCCTGATTTTTTAACCCTTGTATCCCTACCATTAACACCAAAATTGGTTAAGCATCTTATTGTTCAAGGCAACAAGATGCTCTTATTAGAAAAGAACCAGGCAGAACTCGAACTTGAAAAAGCAAATTTAGAATTAAAGACTACTAATCTTGAATTAGATAAAGCAAATCTGGAACGAGATAACCTTAAGATGGAACTAGAAATTCTTAAATCTCAGATCTCTCCCCATTTTTTATTTAATACGTTAAATAGCATATATAGGCTGGCTGAAAAAGGAGAACCCAGTACTCCTAATACCATAATGAAACTGTCTAATATGTTACGGTATTTGCTTTATCAGACCAATGATGATAAAATATTCATCGCAAAAGAAATTCAGTTTTTAAATGATTATCTGGACCTTATCCAGATCAGATTTGGTAATAACATAAATCTGAATTTTAATATAGAAAAGATAAAGGAACCTTATCGAATAGTCCCATTAATGTTATTGCCTTTTATCGAAAATGCCATCAAACATGGGCCAGAAAGAAGCAGAGCAGATGCATGGATTGATGTTTCATTAACAATTGATGCCGGTGTATTGAAATTCGTAGTTGCTAATGGAGTAAATAAAAGCAGTATTGAACCACCAAAAGGTGGCATTGGATTGAAAAATGTTAATAGGAGACTGGAACTTCGATATATGGATAGATATAAATTAGACATATTAGATAATTTGAATAGTTACACTGTAGTACTTGAAATTGAATTGTAATAAATCTTGAAAAATGATTAAATGTATTGTAATTGATGATGAACAACTGGCACAGGAAATACTCGTGTCTCATTTAGAGAAAATTCCCGATATAGAAATTGTGGGAGTATTTAATAATGCATTTGATGCAATGAAAGTGTTAAGATCAAAAGAAATAAATCTGGTATTCTGTGATATTCAAATGCCTGATTTGGACGGTGTTAATTTTCTTAAAAGCCTTAAAAATCCTCCTTTATTTGTATTTGTTACTGGTGATCCATCACATGCTATTGAAGGATATCAATTAAATGTCCTAGATTATATACTTAAGCCATTTGGCGTAGATCGTCTTTTGCAGACTATAGAAAAAGCCCAGGCGTACTTAAACTTGGAGAAGGAACGCAAACCGGAACTGAACTTTCTTATAATTAAAGATAGGTCAAATATTATCATTACACCTTACGATGAAGTATATTCAATCAAGGCAGATAAGGATTACGTATGGGTTGAAACATTGGAAAAAACGTACCATGTGTGGAAAAAACTAATGGAAATGGAAGAATCCTTGGTCAATGCAAAGCAGTTTATCCGAGTACACAAATCTTACATCATTAATCTAGATTATGCTAAGCAAGTTGAAGGTAATATAATAAAAATGAAGGGCAGTTTGGAAGATGTGCCAATTGGTGGTCAATATAAAGCTGAATTGTTTAAACGTTTAGGATTAACGGGAGGTTAATTGCTTTTTAACATTCAGTTCTCTTGAACTCACAATTTAAGATCTTAACAAGGAAATGGTAAATTACCATTTCCTGTTCTTTTTGTTTGGTGAAGAAAATTCTATTCAAAAGCATGTGTGTTAGAGAGCCAATTATTCTCACGTTCATCATTTGAAAATCTTTATTCTTATTGCATTTTTCTGCGACTAAAGTCATTTGGGCCTTATATTCATTGAGTATCGAGCAATAATTAGTGTTTTCTATTTTCATAAATGAAGAGATTTCATCCTTCTTTTCCCGGAAATTTTTATCCAGTTTGTACTTTAATTTTGGTACAGTGTCAAATTCCTTAAGAAAACTGTCTCTCCATAAATTAAGCAATGATATTTGTTCAGCAATTGTATAATTGAATGCTGAAAGAAGATTCTTCGTCATTCCTAATGCCAGCTTCCATCTAAGGCTTTCACCTTCACGTTTAATATAGGGTAATAATTTGGTAATCGTTTCACTCTCTAAGTGGAATATAGATTCGCAATTTTCAATGTTTGAGAAACCATAACGTTCAAGTTCCCGCTCATAAGTATCAAGAATGAACTTTGAAATGCGGCGACTTTTAATTAATGGCTCCAAGATATTGTTGATACTTTTCGAGACTATTAAAAATGTACTTTCCAATTCTCCATTTAATTGAAATCGTACGCGCAGATGCGGTTCTGGATCGGCATATCTGATATAAAACCATTTTTGAATTTTATCATGTTGCTTTAGCCCTTGAACTATCCGTTGCAATTCTTCTTGAATGATCCTATCGCTTTCTCTTTCACCACAATAAATTTTGAGATATAGCCATTCGCTTCCCGGAACAAATGTTCGCTTAATATTACTTTCGGACTGAATAGGCAGGGAAGAGGAACCTCTAGTGGAATTTCCAATAATTGGAATAATCACTTCATTGGACAATACTTCGCCGTCAGAATTAATAACTGGGCTACTAAATTCATCATAAATATTTTCGATTAGCCTTAGACCCTTATGATTCAATTCTTTTAAAAAGATCTGTTTCCCAATTTCGTTACCTAGATCAATTAAAACTTCATTGTCTCCATTGGCGATTAAAACTTTTGTAGGGAGCTGGTATTTTTTTATAAAATATTCGATTTTTTCATTAGCATCCTTAAGATTCAAAGTCCTAAATTCTATATGTGGGATATGCCATTCGGCACGGGAAAGAATAAGATGCTTATAGCATATTCTGGGAAAGAAATTTTTTCTTGTGTTTGGATGCCAATCCCAAGAAATCTTAATGGAATTTTCTTGTTGTTGAACATCACATAAAAATCTATAAATAGTCATTCCATAATGGAAGTTATGCGCGCTGCTGAGTCTAGGAAGTATACATTTATTTAGATTTTTTGACCTTAAAATTACCTTTCCGTTTACTACTTTTAAATATATATCACTTAATGGTATTGTATGATCCTTATCAACGGCAGCTTGACCAATAATAGGAATTTCATATTCGTATAAACTTGGCCTTGCAAGAATGTTTCCGGCATTGGATTTAGGATAAAATACAATCTCTGCCAGAATAGTTTCATTTAATTGGTTTTGTTCTTCTCGTGCAAGCTTTAAAAGTTTAGTCTTCAGTGTCTCATCAAGATATGAAAAACGGGTGAGCAACGGTAACGACGATGAGCCTCCACAACCTTTTAAATGAAATCTGAAATCCTTAATATCAGATTTTGTTTCTAATAGGTTTCCGAATATATATAAGCCAAGGGGTAACTTGTTTTTTTCTGAATTATTCTTTGTCCCAAATATCTCAAAGTCTTTTTCTTTCAGTTCTATTGAACCTTTACTATAATCTGGCTTTTCAGAATACTTTTCTACAATTGATTCAACAAATTCAGAATAATCGGGGATATTGTTTGTTTGACTGCCAGTTAGTCCATTTAGCAGTGGGAGTTCTCTTTCTAAAATTGAGGTTTGAGTACCATATCCAATACCTTGTTCAAAATCTAATGCCTCCATCAAGGGGATTTCCTGATCTCCATATCGTAAGTAAAATTTCTTTGTGAAAAGTTGTAGATCGTCAGCTTTTTTATTATGATTTAAATGTATTAATTCGAATATCTCGCGTATTATAATTGAAATTTCAATATCATTTAGATTGCCTTCGGTCATTTTTCTCATTGAATCCACTTGGAACAAATTTTTGGGATCTTTGTGAAATAAACTCGAAAAAGCTTCCTTGATAATACATTTCGATGAGCTGATTCCGTCTGACTCACTGTTAGCTAAAATTTCAGAAAGTTCAATAATACTATTATAAAAATTTGTTCCCTTAGATATATTAAGGGCTCTATTGAAAAAATTATCTAAGCTATCAACTGTAGTAATAGGATCAGTTTCTGGTATGAGAATTTTATGCTCGATTAGCTCAAATATGAATTTTCTAGCTTGAATTTCTGTTACCCCAAACTGTCCGATAAAATTTATTATTTGTTTGATTGTTTGCCCTTTGCTGGCATTGGAAATAACTGTTTTAATTAAAATGTTTGAGTTAATCCTAGACCAGTTAAATTTTCTATCAGAAAAATGCTCTGTATATTCGATGTATGAGAAGTTGTCACCATTATTGAAAAGCGTTGAATTTGGATAAAAGATTATATTCTCAATCGTAATTTCATCGTTTAATAACTGTTTATTTATTATTTCCTGGCTCGCATAATCCAAGCGGTATTTAGAAAGAAACTTGTTGTTTAAAACAAGTTTGGTATTTACATTTGAAATATTCCCAATAGAAATAGATGAAAACTTTCCAAATGGAGTAGGGCGGTTAGACATTCTACTGATGTATTTATATATTGACGGCAATATATTCCTAGTTTCCTGTGTAAAGGGTTTATTTAATAATGTTTCTAATAGATTGAAAAGGTCTTGACTGGCTATAGCAATTGCATCAAGCAACTGTGGATCTTTGAAAAATTCAACGATAAAATCCCAAAATTCCAATTCAGTCTTGCAATTATTCACTCTATCGAAAAAGCTAATTGGCAATCTTGGGTTTCTAATTATAAAGAAATCTGCAGGTTTAACAAGCCTATACATTAGTTACCTTAATATTTTTTAAAATTTTGTCTATACATTTATTGAAATCTTCGAAAGAAATCGGCTTCAATAGTTCATATATTTCCCCATTGGGAATTTCTCCATTATAGTGGCTTATTGGTGTAGCAGAAATTATAACAAAAATTGAGGACTCTGGAAATTTTGAATAATTGAAATCATTTTTATCTCCATAAGGTATAACTAAATCAAGGAAAATGATTGTAGGAGAATAAATTCTCAGTAGACTTTGGATTTCTGATTGCTCTATAGCAGTTCCCATAAGGATTAGATCATTCCTACGACTAATATAGTCTTGTAGCATCTCAATCGCTAATGCTTCATCTTCAATAAGTATACATGAAAAACCATTCTCCATCATGTTAAATTTCAATAAATAATCATTTATGAATAGGAAGTTGTCATTGTGACTGTACCAGTTTCATCTGTCTCGTCAAAAATTTCTTTACCTGTGCTATTTGAATAATCCGCACTTCCGATAATTTCCTTTTCGATTTTTAAAAATTGTTGAATTTCTGAATTAGATAGTTCCATAATTTTTATTGTTTAGTGGCTAATATTTTTCACTAAAATCTGCCTACTATCCACTCGGAAAAAATATTCTCGTCAAACTCGTGTTTGACCATTATGAACTACCTGTTTTACCCTATTTCTTTGTTTCATAGGTTTTAAGGGCATTTTTTTTTGTTTTTCCAGTTTGTCGAGTAATTCCATTGTTTTGGATGGGTGAAAATTGAGTTTGACGAGAAAAGTTGGTTCGTGACTCTTTATGTGTTATAATAATTGACAATGAAATGGAAGCGGATTACTTCATCACATAGAATCTTATATCCATGTAAGTGTCCCAAAAAATCCAACAGCTTAAAACTGGACATAAATATTTAGATTTAAGTAATACGATGAAAAAGACACGTTTTACAGAAACCCAGATTGTTCGAGCACTCAAAGAGGGAGAAGAAGGTCGAAAGATCGATGACATCTACCGAGAGCTTGAGATTAGCAAAGCCACCTTTTATAACTGGAAAAGCCGTTACGGTGGTATGGAAGCATCAGATGTCAAGCGCCTGAAGGAACTTGAGGAAGAAAATGCACGCTTAAAAAAGATGTTTTCCGAACTGAGTATGAACCATGATATCCTAAAAGAAGTCATCACAAAAAAAGGTTGGGGCTCCGGCAACAAAAACAGTTAACTCAGGAGATTGTCCTAGAGCACGGTTTGAGTGTAACCGGCGCCTGTAACTTGACAGGTATGTGCCGTTCACAATATTACTATGTTAGTAAGAAAGACGATAGTGCTGTTATAGCAGCATTAGATCAGCTGTCTGGATATTACGGTTTGATTTGTGCCAGTCATTTCGGTCGGATGGTGCCAGCTATTACGGTTCAAATGATGCCACTTTAGTGGTATAGTTTTAGTCCGTCCATCCGTATTTTTTACGGTTTGAATTGTGCCACTTTAAAAAGATCAAGAAAGAATTACCTTGTCGCTTTAAATACAGCGATATGGCCAACAAACTTGATCCGATGGACTTAAAACAAATACTCACATTACATCTGGACGGTTACAGTAACCGTAAAATAGGTTCCGTTCTCGGTATTTCCCGCAATACAGTCAATACCTACATGCAACTATTTGCAGGCAGTGGCTATTCGTTCAAGGAACTTCTGGGCTTTGATACCGCTACTTTATCCGAACTGTTTTCATCCCATACGACGCTGGACGCTGCCCGCCACAATGAACTAATGCTTTACTTTGAGGGGGTCAACAAGGCCCGGAATCATCCCGGCTTTACCTTTCTGTATCATTATCAGCAATATGTTGAGCTAGCCGCAGAACCATATAGCTACACGCAGTTTCTCGAACATTACCGCCGTAAATATCCAAAAGAAAAGGGTTCAATGAAACTTCAGCATATTGCGGGCGAAGAAATGTTCGTGGACTTTGCCGGGAAGAAGCTGCAGATCATCGATAAACACACCGGAGAGGTTATCGCTGTGGAAGTATTTGTGGCCATACTACCGTGCAGCCAGTACACCTATATCCAGGCATGCAGGAGCCAGAAACGCGAAGATATGATATCCTGTTGCACAGCGGCACTTCGTTTTTATGGTGGATCGCCCAAAGCGATAGTGTCCGACAATCTAAAGTCCGCCGTCAATAGATCGAGCAGATACGAAGCGGACATCAACCGTAGCTTCAAGGACTTTGCCCGCCATTATAACTGTGTCATCAACCCGACACGTAGTTACGCTCCACAAGACAAAGCGTTGGTTGAGAATGCGGTGCATCTGGCCTATCAGCGTATCTATTACCCATTACGTGAAATGACTTTCTTCTCGCTGGAAGATCTCAATAGAGAAATTGCAGTACTACTGGAGCGTTATAACAATCTATTGTTCAAACGAAAAGAATCGAGCCGTATCGAGCTCTTCCAGAGTATTGAACGAGAATATCTCAAAGCCCTTCCCGCTGATCCATATGAACTGAAAGATTACAAAAGGGCCAAAGTACAGAAAATGGGTTACGTATACTTTTCTCCCGAGAAGTGTTATTATAGTGTTCCATACCGGTATATCGGAAAGGAAACAATGATCCATTACACCGGGAGCCGTATTGAGATCTTTTATAATCATGAAAGAATAGCGCTACACCAGCGCAATCTGACCAAAGGCAGCTACATCACCAACGCAGATCACCTGAGCAGCACACATAAGTTCTATTCGGAATGGAGCCCTGAATTCTTTAGAAAAAAAGCGCTGCCACATGGGGAATATGTTCTGGCATGCATCGAAAAGATACTTGCTTCCCATGATTATCCCGAAATAAACTACAAACGCTCCCTTGGAATTATCCATCTGCACCGAGCCTATGGATCCGGGCGTCTGAACAATGCGTGTAAAAGAGCATTGGATACAGATAGCTGCTCCTATCTACGGATAAAGAATATCCTGAAAAACAATATGGACAGGCTGCTTTTATCTGTGAATGAGCTTGAGCCCCAAAAACCACATATACCTTTTCACAGCAATATACGCGGTGCTTCCGCATATGAATAATAATAATCAAGAATCAAAAAAATGAACAATCAGACAGTTGAAAAACTACGCGACATGCGTCTGGGAGCTATGGCCCAGTTACACCAGCAGTACGTTAAGGAAAACAGGCTCGAAGGTATGACCTGCGACGAATACCTCGCGTTACTTACTGACCATCAGTGGGAAGACCGGGAAAATAAAAAGATAGAGCGTTTGCTCAAGCAGGCAAACTTTAGGCATAATGCCAGTCTAGGTGATATAAACTACGCCAGCGAAAGAAATCTGGACAAAAATATGTTTGCGCGTCTGGGTACACTGGACTTTGTGCTCCGAAAAGAAAACATTATTATCTGTGGTGCTTCCGGCACAGGAAAAAGCTACCTGTCACAGGCTCTCGGACATCAGGCATGTATTACAGGGGTAAAAACCCAATATACAGTAACTGCAAGACTGATCAAAAGGCTGAAATTGAGCAAAGTTGATGGAACATACCTTAAAGAACTGGAAAAACTAACGAAAACGGAACTGCTGATACTTGATGACTTTGGCTTACAGGCTTTTGATAGCCAAGATCGGGAAACACTGATGGATATTATCGATGACCGGCATGGTAAAAGATCAACCATAATATCATCCCAGATACCGGTATCGGCCTGGTACGAGGTGATCGGCGGAGAGGGCACTATTGCCGATGCGATCTTGGACCGGATTGTAAACTCCTCACATCGGATAGACCTAAAAGGTGAATCGCTAAGAAAAGGAATATTGAAAAAGGAATAATCACAGCTTTTTTATATAATTGTATGATCTTTTAAGTGGCACGGTTTGACCGAAATCACTGGCATCATTACTCCGAAATACCCACTGTCTTCCAAACATCCTGTATATGGATTTCGAAAACTATATTCCTACCTGCGTAGAGAAGGTAAGCCATGGAACCATAAAAAAGTATACAGAGTATATAAGCTGCTTAACGTGAACAAGAAGCGACGTGGCAAACGTCGGTTAGCTACTCGGGAGAAGCAACCTTTGGAACAACAGATCAGCATTAATTAAAAATGGAGCATGGACTTTATGAGCGATAGCTTGGCCAGCGGAAACAGGTTTAGAACCTTTAATGTGATGGATGACTGTTCCCGTGAGATATTGTGTATCGAAATAGCTACTTCAATTTCTTCTTTGCGGGTAACTCGGACACTTGAACAAATCATAGACTGGCGGGGCAAACCGCTCTGTCTACGCGTAGATAATGGTCCTGAATTCACCAGTCATCATTTTGAGCTCTGGTGTAAAGACCAAGGCATCGCTATTCAATTTATCCAGCCCGGTAAGCCTATGCAGAACGGTTACATCGAACGGTTCAACCGAAGTTATCGCAAAGAAATTTTGGATGCTTATTTATTTTTCAACTTGTCAGTAGTAAGAGAACATACCCAGGCATGGATGGATGAATGCAATAACAACAGACCCCATGAAGGTCTTGGGAATCTTACACCAACGGAATTATCAAAAAATATTAGACACAAACAACAAATAAATCAATACGAAGGTTCAATATTTTTTTTTCCGAAGATGAAAATGCTTACGAAATCGGATTTATTGTTGATGATTTTTATTGGGGAAAAGGTTACGGTACTGCTGCAATCTGCAATAATTTAATAAAATATTGTAAAAATAATTTGGATGCCAAAATAGTCTATGCCCGTATGTTTAGTGATAACATTGCATCTCAGAAATTTTGTTCTAATAATAAATGGTATTAATAGAAACCTCTGCAATTGATAATGATAGAAAAAGATGTACTATGACTATTTCTTTTGACAATTAATATTTATAAAATTAAAGCATGACCAAATCGGAGATTTAGTTTTAATTTTGTGGTTTTATATAGATGATATTGTAAATGAAAATCAATTATAAGCCTTCCTTATCGAGACGGAATACTATAACCATGTATGTAACCAATAATGGATTAAAGGTTTTTTGACCTTTCTTTGAAAAGGTTCCCTTATTTCTGAATAATCAAATTCAAAAATATCTTTTACTGGTAGAATTTGTTGGTTGCAATAATAATCATTCATAGATTCCCGCATCCTATATGCGCCTGAATAATAAGGTGTAAGAGGAAGCTGGCGGGAATTATAGACAGAAATAATATCATCCGTTAGTTTACTAAGGAAAGGTTCGTTCTTTTCGGCTGAAAAACATTCAGGCGCGAAAGTCCCATTTCTTGGATCTTGCAATAAGTACCCTTTATCCAAATTTGAGATTTTGCGGTAATAATCCGATGAATCCACCAGTTCTATATCCCAATCTACATATATACCTGAGTGATGTAGAACAATTAGATACCTTGCTATGTCTGATGCTTCGGCAAGATTTCTAGCATTTATAAAAGCCTGTAGAGCATTAGGATAATTAATGGAAATAAAGTTTGATATCTCCACATGATTCCAATATTTTATCTTGAACCCAAATTTTTTCATTTTTGTCCATGAGGTTAAGCATTTATATATAAGTGAATTGGGAATATCAGATAGTAAAATTTGATGAATAATTGGCTCAATCATATCTCTCGTTATAAATTATTAATATGCCCTTTGTTTTTCTTTATCACTGATAAAGTTTCTTTGTCTAGCATTGATATTCATGCTGCCAAACCTAAAAGATATTGATAGTCTAATGCTTCGACTATCATAATAATTGTCATATGTTTGTTGCACACTGTTGACAATCGCTTTTAGTTTACCTTGTTGTGTTTTGAGAATATCATTAGCAAATAGTGCGAGGTCCCATTGTTCGTTTATTTTGTATCTAAAATTTAGGTTTACATTAAACCGTAGTGATCTTCGAAAAATACCTGTAATCTGAGGAGAATAATAAAAACTTGATAATTGGGTGGTAATCTTTTTACTAACTTTGAAATTGTTGTCTAAGCTTAAATAGATAACATTTACATTATAATCCGGAACGATTTTATTGTCATATTGTTTTATGTTCCTGTGGTATCCATTGAATACGAAGTTGCTTTCAAGCCAATTACTTTTACGCAAAGTATAAATTGCTGTAAACCCAACTGTTGACATATCATAAAAATTTTGCATGGTGTCAACTACCATCTTTGAGTTTTCATATGGTATGGCAGTTTGAGCAATTTGTTCTTTTGCAAAATTGGTATAAAGTGAAAGATTTAAATTACTATTGTTGGAATAATTCATTTCTATATTATGAGAAAAAGATGGTAATAAATAAGGGTTTCCAACAGTATAGTAATATTTTGAAATATATCTAGCAAATGGGTTCATTGCAAGAAAAGCAGGCCTCTCTATTCTTCTTCCATATCCAAGTGAAAAAACGTTCTTTTCGTTAATTTTATATGAGGTGTAGAGTGTCGGAAATAATTTCATGTATTTATTCTCATACTTCTTTACTAGGGTATTTGAAATACCTTCTGTAGTTGTATTTTCAATTCGAAGGCCCGCTTTAAGGTCTATTTTTTTACTAATTGCGGTATTAATAGAGAAAAATAGTGAGCCAATATTTTCTTTGAATTCAAACTCATCTGAATAATTGAAAATGGTATCTGTAATTCTAGAAGTTGCGACAGACTGTAGATTATTTCTATTACGAGAAGTTGAGAAGTTTATACCATAATTGATGTCAAACATTTTAATTTTTTGCTCAACATCTAAATTAAAGGAAGTATTTGTAAAAACATTCTGGCCATTATTTCCTGAATACCATTTATTGTTCTGGAAAGGGGTGCCATTAGGTAGAAATGTTTCTGAATTAAAGCTTCGAAAATTATCAAAATTGCTTCTATAATGATCTAAGTCGAGAACTATTTCCTGTCCATCCTTTCCAAGGGAATATGTCGAATTGAAGTTTAAGCCTAAACTATTAGTCGTAGAATTTTGTGAACCATTTCCATTAATAATAGAATCCAGAAGCCCTGTTTTCTGCATAATATTTGTAATAGTATTATCGTTTGCATGTGGTCTATTATCATTGAGAAAAGCCTGAGCTCCAACACTCATTTTTTCACTTACTTTGTAATCTGCTTGTATCCTTCCATTATAATATTTGCTAAAGCTCCTCTTTTTACTTATGGTGTTCCAATCTTGTGTATTATAAGCTATATGGGGTTTTTCTGTGAATAAAACAGAACCCTCAGTCATATTTAAACTAGAATAAAGCGAGAGCCTGTCCTTTTTGTAATTGAAGCCGGCTCCTAAATTTATAGTTGGGTGAGTTGTCTGTGTAAATATGGAGCGGGCGGATGCGCTCCAAAAATCATTGACTATTTTTTTTAACTTAATATTTAGGATACCAGCATTCCCTGCAGCGCTAAATTTAGATGGAGGAACGGTTATGACTTCGATACTTTCAATAGATTCAGATGGTATACTTCGTAAATAGGAAGTTAGATCATTACCAGAAATGCGTAGGATTTTATCATTTACCATAATAGTTACACTACCTTTACCTATAATACTTAATGCATCGTTTTCCGCCATAACAAGCGGGGTGACTTTTAAAACGTCCATAGCATCACCACTTAGAGATACCATACTATTTTGAACATTAAATACAAGACGATCTACTTTCCGTTCAATAAGAGGTTTATTGCCATTGACAACTACCTCTTTTAGAGTATTGACTTTTTCAGACATCCTAAAAGTCATTTTTTTAAAATGTCCTGAAATAAATGTGGTATCAATATCAATAAAACCTGTATGTTGAAGTTTTAGACGATATGTTGATTTTTCCTTCAAGTTATTGAAAGCAAAATTACCATTCTGATCAGAAGAAGAATATTGTAACACGGTGGTATCATGGATAAGTTTGATAGTTACAAATTCGAGATTTTTATTTTCCGCAGTAATAATTTTTCCTTCTACACTTTGTGCAAAAACGGGGCTCAAAAATTGTAATATCAAAAAAAAGCTTAATAAATATTTGGACATTTTCATTTACGATTTATGGAAAACTTCCATTTTCCGTCAAAAATTGACTTTATTGAACGAAAGATTTAGTTAAATTCCTTTTTTATATCTTGCAAACTCTTTCTCCTGATGGGTTTTAATTACGCAATCCGAAGTTGCAAAGCCAGTACATGCTAAGAAATATCCTTCTTTTATGTCTTGGTCTTGTAATGTTGTTTGGGTAGTATGAATAATACTCCCCGAAATTAATTTACAAATACAACTATTACAATCACCAGTTCGACATAAATAAGGAAGGTTAATATTCTCCTGTTCTGCAAGAATTAAAATAGGTTTATCCTCATTTGTTACTATTTCCTTTTCAATTCCTCTTTTTTCATTAATAAATGTTAGTTTATTTGTTGTTGACATTGTTTTATAAATTTATACAATTTTTAATAGCAAAACCATTCAATCCGGCTTGGAAATAAGGCATCCTTCCTTTTATTCTTTTATTATTTCCTCCATGTTTGCTATGGAGTTCAAGAATCCATGAATCTGGAAGATCTTTACATTTGAAATTGATTTCAATTCTGCAATGTCTTTCATCAGAACTTTTATTTTTCCAAATTTCATCTATATTAAGGGCTTGTTGATGAACTTCATCATTGTTACTCATAAATCTTAAATGAGCAAATTCATATAAATACAATTCATTTTCATCAATAACAGAGTTTGGTATATGGATATAATTGTTTACATATGAATAAAAACTGTTTTTCCATTCCTCTTCATTATTATAAATGGTTGGATTTATTGGGGGAAGGTTCATTAAAGTATAATCTTGTACTTTGTTTTCATTAAGTAATATTCCCGAATATCTTTCATAATCTTTTAACTGCCTAACTTTTCCCAGTCCATAATCTCCCCAATTATAGTAGGTTATTTTTTCTGATTGCTCAAATAGACGTTTTAATCGTCGCATTGCCTGATTCTCCAAAATTCCTGTATCAAAATGGTCATCCCAGTGCTTAGGTGTTTCTTTTCGGGTATAATAATGCCAAGTAATATTTATATGGGGATGATACAAATCATAGCCATGTGTATAAGCTCGAACGGCTAGATTAATTTCTTCACCGGAAAAATATAAGTGAGGGTCATCTAAGATTTCTTTACAAAAAGCTCCTATTGAAAAGCAGAATCCCCCAGCTAGAAATCTTGCTGGTATAGGTTCAGTAAGAACTTCCCAATTAGGAATTTCTGATGGCCATCCAATAGGATATATTCCATGTTTATCAAATTCACGGAAAATAATTTGATTTGGCGCCGTTTCTTCATATTTAAAATTAAAAGGTTCGAAATGAGGAGGGTAAGTTGTTAAGATTGGTTTTTTAATACCTTTATGCCTTAAAGATTCAAGCATTTCTATCAAGATCCTATCCCATTCCCAAACAAATCTCATATGCGAGTCTATTTGTAACGTATATGCTTCATCTTTGTATTCACGTTGGATTAAATTTCTTGCCCAACAAAGACCTTTTGATTCTTTATATGGAATTTCAATTATATTGAATTGAGGATGAGTTTTGAACTCTTTAAATTCAAGGTTATAGTTATCTTCAGGATTATATTGATGGCAAATAGTTATATGCAAGTTTTCAGGATTCGTTGCTTTTTCAAGCATATCCCTCAATGTTGAAACCAATAATGGGTCTCTATATGCTGCTATTTGGACAAAAATTGACATTTTGATTCGGATTAAGTGGATACTAGGCTATTGATATATAATAACTAACGATACATTCATTTAAAGATGACTTTTGGTTCAAATAACTGACTAACAAACGATCTTCAATATTATATTTAAAAGTGGGGCAACCGAGAGATTTACCCTCTTCTCTTTTTAATAGACAGCCACCTCCACATAACGGTAATAAATTGCAACTATAACAAATTGGTTTATTATCCCGTAGTTCAAGCATCCAATTCCTAAATTTAGTCGAGTGTAAATGAATCCTAACATCGTCGCTAACATTCCCAATTAGATTATTCTCGATTATATTTGGTGTTGATAAAGGAAGTGCATTACAGGAAAATAAATTCCCATTTTTATCAACAGATAATGAATTTTGGTCTGTTGCCGCACATGGTAAATTAACACGAGTTGGAAGTATACTCTGTATAAATCCCTTTTCTATTGCATAGAATAAACAATCAATCTCATTCTCAGCTAATTCATCATTAGAAATATCGTTATTTTCTAGAAAATCAAATTTAAAGGTAATTCGATTTTGAGTCTCAGCATGTGAAAATTTATCAATAATGTTAAAAACATCATTAATTTTATCGCTTATAATGGTGAGTTCAAATATAATTCCATCTTGGGGGCGGAAAGGAGAGTTATCTAATATTAATAATATATTTTTGATTGTTGTTTCAGTGGATTCATAGTTTGAACATTGTAATGTTATGTGATATTTTTTTATTATGCACAAATTGAAAAGCATTGCAAAGACTTTCTCCGTTAGAAATTCGCCTTCACAAATTAGTGATGAAGCATAGTATATATCATTCAAGTCTGTAATTCTCAAATTTGACTCCGATATTGAAATCATTGTTTCAATAAATTCAGTTGGATCATCTATTTTCCATGTCAAAAAGAATGTTTTTAGATTTTTTTTGATTAGCTCAGTTTCTATGTAAGAATTGATAGAATTAACAAAATCATTTTTGGGTCTAGAAATTGTGTTGTTCTTTGAGCATGAATTACACCCAGATCGACAACTCTCAATCAAGTTCACAAATAAGGAGATATTATCATTAGTTACTTTATCGTAATCATATAACTCAACAAACTCATCGTTGCCATTTTGTATTAATATTCTACTATTTTGTAACTCCGTTATTAGTCTTTCATCCAAATTGTAGAAATCTTCATTCGTAATTTTTTGAAATACTTCGTCCCTTACTACGATAGTTTGGTTAGAAAGACATGAATAAATTATTGTCATCTTGGAAGTCACAGTTTCCTTAGCGTCTTCTATAGAAGTTGTTATGATATATTTAGATAGTCTCATCTCTTTATTAATTTTCTAATCATCGACTCTATATTATTTTCTTTACTGGTTGTTATCTTTAAACCAACATTCATTCCGGCAACTGGTTCGATAACTCGGCTATTGTCTAAGCGTAATTTTTTAGTTTGATAAAGTGTACTTTTCAAGGAGATGTAAGTATGTTGATCTTGACGCCAAGATGAATCAATAGTTCCTAAAATTGATCCAAGATCTACAGATTTGTCGCCTAAAAATGTGATTTGAGTTTCTAACCCGTGATCATATTCTATCTTCGGGTCGTCCATATTTAATTTGATAACTAAGCAATTTTCATTAACAATCAACTGGTTTGAAGATATTGTTGCAAGAAATCGATCGTAGTTTTTAATTTGAATTTTATTGATTAACAACATGGCCAATAATATGGATAATGTTATTAGCAGATTGCCCCAGCTAATGAAAAAATGTGGAGGTTTGTTCATCACTTCCTGAACTTCAGGACTTCTCAGTTCATATTTTGATTTTAATTCTGCCATGTCGAATTTTAATTACCTAATTCCAGCTGGTTTTTTACCAATTCATAATATCTACCTCTATTTGAAATCAATGTCGAGTGGTTACCGATTTCCTCTATCTTGCCGTCATTTAATACAATAATTTGATCTGCTTTCTTTACGGTACTAAGTCTATGTGCAATGATTACTACAGTCTTATCTCTGAAAAATTCGTTAAGATAATCTATTATTACTTTTTCATTATTAGCATCCAAACTACTTGTTGCTTCGTCAAAAAATATATATTCAGGGTTTTTATAAACCGAGCGGGCAATTAAAATTCTTTGTCGTTGACCACCGCTAATGCCCATTCCTGATAAGCCAATTTTTGTGGTATAATTATTCGGAGTACTTTCAATAAAATCTTGTAAGTTTGCCACTCTAATTGCCATTTCCATCTTTTTTTCATCTATGTCGCCACCATCCATCGCAATATTTTTGGCAATTGTATCATAGAAAATGTAGCCGTCCTGCATCACACTTCCACAGTGGCTCCTCCACAATTTGGGGGATATTTTATTTAAATCTGAGTTTCCAACTAATACTCTTCCTTGTGTTGGTTGATAGAAATTCAGCAATATTTTCATTAGGGTCGTTTTTCCACTACCACTTGTTCCAACAATAGCAGTTACTTTGCCTTTTGGAATTCTTAGGTTAATATTTTTTAAAACATACGGAGAATTTGGTCCTTCGTATTGAAAGGAAACATTCTCAATAAATAAATCCCCTAAAGTTATTTGCGGGTACAATATCTTATTTTTTACAATTGCCTCCTCATCTTGTTTATTATGGATCTCTTGTAACCTAGACATACTTAATTTGGCATCTTGTGCGGCCCTAATTAAATTGACTAATTGCTCGATGGGACCAGAAGTCTGGCCAATTATATAAGATATACTTAGGAGTTGACCAATTGTCAAATTCCCTTTAATAGCCTCAGTTGCTGCAATAAATGTGATAAGGATATTTTTGACATGAGTCACGAATATTAGGCCGGTTCGTTGATATTGTTCTAATGCAAGGCTTTTAATATTTAATTTGTAATCTTTTACTTGTAATTGTTCCCATTCCCATCTTTTTGGGGTCTCGCTTCCAAAAAGTTTTATTTCTTGCATACCTGTGATCAATTCATAAAGTTTATCCTGATTTTCTCTGCTTCGGGAAAACCTTTTGTAGTCCGTCTCCTTTCTTTTTTTCTGGAAAAGCAGAATCCATATTATCCCAAAAACGCTAAAGGCAACAAATAAACTGAGGATTTTTAGATTATAAACTGCTAGAACTATTGTGAATACAATGATATTTACAAAAGAAAAAAGTGATGTAAGTACAGAACCAGTAAGAAAATTTTCAATTCTATGATGGTCGTTAATCCTTTGAGCAATATCCCCAACTGCTTTTGAGTCAAAATATCTTATTGGAAGTTTTAATAATTTGGACAAAAAGTCAGAGATTATACTTAGGCTGATTCTGGAGTTGATATGTAAAAGTAACCAGGAGCGCACTAATTCGATACTCATGTTTCCAAAAATTAGAAAGAGTTGGGCTAGCAGGATTACGTGTACTACAGACAAATTTTTCTCCGAGACACCTTGGTCAAGTAATATTTGTGTTGTAAAGGGAAGTGTCAGAGAAATTAAACTTGCAGCCAACATACCAATAATTAGTTGGGCAATATGCCTCTTGAATGGTTGTAGATAATGAAACAAAAATTTCAAACCATGTTGCTTTTCTTTTATTTCTTTTGCATTGTAAAATGTGGGGGTAGGTTCTAAAAGCAAAGCCACCCCTCGTTCATTGTATGTAGAAACCCAAGCTTTATAAAAGGTTTCTTCATCTAGTTTAACGATGCCATGTGCAGGATCGGCAACTACAAAGACTTTTGAATATGATTGCTTATGAAATATTCTTTTTATGAAATTTCCTTTTCTTTTAATTTTTAACAAAACAACAAAGTGTTCCTGATTCCAATGTAAAATACATGGTAATGGACAATCGTTGATAAGCTTTTGCATGTTCAATTTTACCATCAGCGATCTGAATCCAAGGGTTTCAGAAGCTTCACTAATGCTTAAAAGACTAACTCCATTTTTTCCTAAATGGCACAATTCACGGAGATACTCCATGGAGTAGCTTTTTCCATAAAATTCTGCTACCATTTTTAAACAAGTAGGGGCACAGTCCATTATATCATGTTGGATGGAAAATTTGAACATAAATATTAATTCATTGATGTTACAGTAAAATCATTGATCCGAAGTTTGGAGGTGCTTATATTTAATTCATTGAGCTGATAGGCGTAAATTGAGCTTTTTAGATCTGACGGTATCAATTGAAAAACATTTTGGAAATTCAGCATATTAGCTAATATGAAATGTTGTATGGAGGTAGGAACTTGCTTATTGAAAATATTAGATTTGATAGATTTTTCCATTCCATCCATTTGCTTACCATTCAGAATTAGCAAGAAAATATCGAGTGAATCCTTTAAGTATGGATTGATATTATCATTGTAAGGTATATTAAGATTATCAAAAATAGAAGAAAGATAATCGTTATGAAGTGAATCTAAAGAGTCAATTTTTCCTATAGCTTTTGATAATATTCCGTTAATAAATGATTTTAAGATCGACTGATACTGCCCCTCGAAGGACAAAACGCTTGAAAAAGGGAACTGGAAAGATTCTTTTTCATTACTCATTAAATATTTTATCACCTCTCTAGCGAATAGTGCCGATTCGGAATATTTTTCAGCATTAAAATAAACTTTAGATATATTTAGGTATTGTTCTATTTTCATATACATTCCGTCCTCAAATCCATGGTCAATCAAAAAATCGATATTATCCAGTAATTCGACCATATATTTTTGCGCATTGTCGTAATCTTTATTAAGATAATAGTGGTAATAAGCCAACACCGGATTTAGTATTGATTTTACACTGTGATACTCTAAAAGATTATTTGGGTCTAGATTACTGTTCTGTTCTAAAATTTTGTCAACAAAATAGGATGATACATTGGGTTCCTTTTCTTTACAGACCCTAAAAAGTTTTTCGCTCAGGATATAGTTGTAAATAAGTTTTTCTCTAACTTCTTCTGTAGGTCGAACATATTTTAAAAGAGCATAAAAAATATGTCCACTGTCATAGTTTTTATGATTCGATTCTAATTCCTTAGATTCTTCTAGCTCTTTTTCACTCGTTGGAGTATACTTCTCGAACAAATGTAGATATTCAATAATTTGAGATTCATTCATAATTATTATCCTAAAGTTTGTAATTGGGATTTATCAATTAAATATTGTAAAACGAGCTTGTCCTCAATGTTCGCTTTCATTGTGGGGCATGTTATCTCACCATTATACCAATCTTTAGGGCAATTGCCATTGCAAACTGGAAATAGATTACACTTTGAACATTTCGGAGAAACATTACAAGTTGCAAGATCATCATACCATCCTCGAACCTGAGTGTTTTTGTTAAAGGTTGTTTTATCTTGCAGAAGATTTCCAATAATATGTTTTTCCTCCGTATATTTAGGCGTATAGGGGAATTCATAACAAGGCGTGATATTTCCCGTAGCATCATAAACCTCACTAGCTTCGTTGACTACCATACATACATCATAGTTTCTTGTTGGCAAAACGTACTTCACAGGAAATCCTTTTTCTAATAGATACATTAGCCATTCTATTTCAAGTTCAGCGAATTCTATAGTGGTTAAACCTTGTTCATCTCCAACAGTCTTGTCACCCCAATTTGTGATTGGGAAAAAGCCCATTTCAACTTTGTCTTGTAATCCTAAAGATGCCATATAATCAACCATTTCATTTGCTTGTAGATAATTGGTTTCATCAATATTCATCCGAATGAAAATCGGATGTGTTACGAATTGTTGGTAATGATCCAAAGAGCAGATATCAAGTATGTTTTTCATTATAATATCAAAAGTTGACTCTCCTTTTTTCGTTATCCGACGTTTATCGTGATGTTCCTTAGTAGTATCTAAAGTGATTTGAAATCGTTTAACCTTGTGATTTAGATAGAGTTCAGTGAATATATCTTTTTTTAAGCTAAGCCCATTTGTGATGATTGAAGCGCTATACCTAAGATTACGTTCATAAGCAATCTCCTGCATTTTATTGCTTAGGTTAATTATGGCAGAATAACCCATTAAAGGTTCTCCCCCATACCAGGTTGTATGCACTAATTCAGTGTCAGGTTTCTTATCTAGTTGATAATATAACCTTTCGATTATCTTATCTTGAATTTCTTGAGTCATAGTCAGCTTGGAATGAACTTGACCACAGTAGAAACATCCTAATTGACAATTTGCAGTAGGTTGAATGGTCATTGATACACATTTTGTATCTTTAACTCCTAATTTGTTCAATTTTAATATCTCTTGAAACTCATCCTCTAAGCTGTGGACTATAATTTCATACTCCATTAGCCTAGCTAATGCAGTAGTATCAATGGTAGAAAAATCCCCTTTTAATAGGCTTTGATATAGACCCTCCTCGATCAATGTAGATATACCACTTCGAGTAGAAAAGAGTATACGTTGATGAACATCGCTGTTTGGGTCTAAAACATCGGTGATCACTATATATTTTGAAAGTTTGAAATTCATATTTATAAGAGCTTATTTCAATATTATTACTTATTTTAAGTACAAAGCCTATTTCGAACTGGCTGTAGGCTAATTATTTGATTACAGCATGCGAATTTTCATCCACATGCCGTAAATTCTTTTGTAATAATTACTATCCGTAATTACTACCATTGTTACAGGTACAATCAGGTTCTTTGGTCGTGTAGTTTGAACCGTTGTTACATGTGCAAGCAGCTAAAATCCCACCACGGGTTGCTGATGCTTCATCAAGGTTCATTACTTCAAAACCGTCCGAAAGATTGCCTCCTTTTTGGCTTTCACTAAATTTTAGTAAAGCCATTTGCAAACGTTTTGATTTCATTTGACTTAATTTAAGTTTACAATTCTGCTAAAGTTTTACATTATTAAGCACTTGTTGAATGACATATTTGACTCCTATGCTGAGTTTCAATTATAGTGGCTGGACTATAAAAGATTTTTGAATTTTGTGTTAATTTCTATATCGATTTCTAAAACTTTCTATTTAAAGGGGGGCGGCTTCTAATATCATAAAAAGCTTCTAGTTGTAGTTTTCTCCCTTCGTCTGTTGCATGGTCGTTATCCTTATGGAGTCTATAGCAATAAATTACGTTCTGAATAAATAGGCAGTTTTCATATCCAGCAATTTCTAAAAGAGGTAACATTAACGCTTGGTCATACGTCGACATGTAAAATCGATTATCTCCATATCTGTTGTCGCTGTATCTAAAATTCTCAACATTTGGATCTTGGTCTAAAAAAGCTTTGAATAATTTGTATTTAAAAGTTTTAAGATGAGATGCTTTCCATGTTGTCTGCCTCAGCATATTGAATTCCTCTTCTGTATATGGCGAACTTGGATCATAAAAACCATAATTAGTAATATATGAACCATAAGTTAGCAGCGCATCGTCATGATATTTACTGTTTACTATTTGAAAAGCAAATTCTCCGAAAATATAATCATCACCATCTAAGATGATTATTATGTCCTCATCTAAGAAAGACTCTGTTACTAATGCTTGGTATATATTTTCCAATGCTCCGATACGAGAATTATTTATTCTTTTATAAAAATTTGGCAAATCATCATCTATTAACACTATTGTACCATCATCTGATGCGTCATCCAATAGATACACTTCATAATTGTTGTATTCTTGTCCTAAAATTGAGCTTACACAATCAATAATATAATTTCCAACATTCCTGAATGGAACAAGTACTATTATCCTGTTGGATATTTGATTTTTATTTGTAAAAAGCATAGGCTTTGGTCTATAATCTTTCTTGATGTTGAATTGATTCTGGTTTATTTTTAAAAACATCCTTAGAATTTCACTAAGGCTATCAAGTAATCTTATTGGTAATTCTATGATTAAAATAATGGATTAGGATTTTTAACAAAAATAAACTCGACCAAATGCGATTTGACCAATACCATCACATGCTTAACCTAGATGAATTGATATTAAAAGTGTGGTTGATTCTTAATAGATTAAAAGTAGATTGGGAGGGGACGGAGCTTATATCTTTCGAAATTTATTAAAAAACCAATTTGGAAAAAAAACTAAAAAAAATAATGTAAAACAATTTGAATAAATAATGTCTTATGTCAAATAATTCAGTTTTAAAACATAGCAGTAATCTTGGTAAAGTGAATAAAAAAGACAATATTATAGCAGACCAAAAAATAAAAAATGATGAAAAATTGGTAAATTTAATAGTTAAGATTTTGGTAAATAAAGCAATAAAGGAGGCTAATGAAAAAGGGTATACGTTATTTAAGGTTCAGCAGTGATGGTCAAAGTTTACATAGTATCGAACGTCAGGATTTAATAACAAGCCAATGGATGAATAATAGTGGTGTGGAAATAGTGGATACATTTATCGACGAATGACATACTGCCCGAAAGTTTGATAGGCCGGATATTAAGGTACTTTTTGACTTTATCAAAAAGAACCATGATCAAATTGATTACTTGGTTGTAGATGAGTTAACAAGATTCAGTAGGATCGCTGGTGATGCCATTAATATGGTTACAAAAATTCAAGCGCTTTATGATGTTAGAATTGTAAGCGCTAGTAGAGGATCAATTTATGATTGTATGGATCATAATTCATTCTTTATAATGGGGCTTGAATTTTTAATGGGCAATTCTGAAAATATAGAATGACATAAATGCTGGAATCTATACAGCCAAAGCAGCTAAAGGACTTTGGATTCAAGGCGGGCGGGCTCCATTTGGTTATAAAAAGGAGGGTATGAATGAGGAACGTCGTCTAGTAGTTGATGAAAGTGAAGCAATTGTCGTTAGATATATTTATGATGCTTATATAGCAGGAGTTGCTTTATACAAAATTAAGGAAAAGGCTATAGAAATGGGATTAAAACGCACAGCAACTACTGCCGTTGAACAAATACTAACAAACCCTTTATATTATGGATTTCAACAAGTCAAAGCATGGAAACAAAATCCTGAAGGGTTATTCCCTCTAAAAAATCACGAGCCAATTATTGAAGCAACGGCTTGGAAATTAGTTAATTAAAAAATAAAAAGAGGTAATAAAGAAAGGAAAATTTATGACGACCTAATTCCACTACGTGGTGCTTTACGCTGCCATTGTGGAAAACTATTAACTGGTGCTGCTAGTAAAGGGAAAATGGGAAAATACTATTATTATTATAAATGTAGTATCGCTAGTGCCCATAATAATATAAGTGCTAAAAAAGCTCACAAACAATTATCCGGTGCTTTAGAATTAATGAGTCTTCCTGAAAAACTAATATCGAGTATAAAAGAGAAGAGTGAGATAGAGATAACTTTAAAGGAACATAAAACATTATTAAAACAACGCCAAATAGAATACGAGCAGGCAGGAGAAATGCTTATGTCAATCGAGGAAAAATGGATTACAAATCGGATTCAACACGATACTTATGAAAGGTGGCATAATGAGTTAACTATAAAAAAAGAATCTCTTAAAGAACAAATTGATAAGTTAAGACATAATGGAGATAAGACATTTTTATTGTTACGAGATCAATTATTTTATCTTTCAGACCTTAATTACGTTTATACAGAAGCTAACACAATAGAAAGGCAGGAACTCATTAAAATGGTGTTCGACGACTTTTTATACTATAAGAACGGTATCTATCGAACTCCGTATATTATGGAATCGTTTATTTGTAATGAATTGAAAATTAGGGATATGAGCTATTTAGATTATACAAAAAAACGGGATAATTGAAAAATTATCCCGTCAAGTGGAGCTGGAGAGATTCGAACTCTCGTCCAGTCATGGTACTGTATACGCTTTCTACATGTTTAGCTTCTCTTTAATTGTCGGGCGAGGGAAGGTGAGTCGCTTACCTATACCGTACGCCGTAGTTGCTGTTTCTCACAAGTGCTTAGCAACATCACACCTGCCAGTTCTATTGTTCGATGCCCCGAATGTTAAACCAAAGAACAGGATCTAACGGGACAAATAGCTATGTTAAGTCTAACTTAAGCAGCTAAGGCGTAGTTTTCTTCGCCAGTTATAATTCT
>PJUB01000174.1_pt1 | contig 41143 bp, 40 predicted proteins | sample 1512141 | NCBI WGS metagenome assembly PJUB01 (sample SAMN08177677, study PRJNA422409) | Soil metagenome, whole genome shotgun sequencing project. | isolation source: Soil enriched on filter paper: alkali lignin treatment | place: USA: Madison | collected 2015-01-15 | reverse complement strand
CGCCTGCCCGTGCTCGAAGGCCGGATCACGCCCACCGAGAAGAAACCGCTGGTGGCCGCCACCAGCGTGCCGACCGACGTGCAGATCAACTACGTGGCCGGCGGCGGCGCGGCCAACCTGCCGGTTCGCGTGTCGGCCATGGTGCGCGGCAAGAGCCTGAGCTTCCCCGACTACGACGCCTTCAGCTTCAACCCGCCGCGCGCCACCCAGGGCGACGCCAGCGATCCGGCGGCCGCGGTCTCCGCCGCTGCCGAAGCCGGCTCGGGCGAGGAAGACATCAACAGCGTGAACGACACCCGCGTGATCGCCGACAAGCTGCCGCTCACGCTCAACAAGGACGGCGCCGGCAAGGTCACCATCGACAAGGTGCCCAAGGTCAAGGCCGCGCGCGAGCTGCTGCTCGAAGCCACCTACGCCGACCCGAACGGCGAGGTGCAGACCATCCGCAGCACGCAGACGCTGTGGCCGGCTTCCGTCATCGCGGGCATCAAGACCGAGGGCTGGGTCTCCACCGCCCAGAAGCTGAAGTTCCAGGCGCTCGCGCTCGACCTCGCGGGCAAGCCGCAGGCCGGCGTGACGCTGAACGTGCGCGCCGTGGCGCGCATCACCACCACCAGCCGCAAGCGCATGGTGGGCGGCTTCTACACCTACGACAACAAGACCGAGACCAAGGACATCGGCACCGTCTGCAGCGGCAAGAGCGACGCGCGCGGCCTGCTGCTATGCGAGTCGGAGCTGAAGGAAGCCGGCGAAGTCGAACTCATCGCCAGCGCCACCGACAGCGAAGGCCGCGACGCCAAGGCCGTCAGCTCGGTCTACGTGACCAGGCAGGGCGAGCTGTGGTTCGGCGGCGAGGACAACGACCGCATCGACGTGCTGCCCGAGAAGAAGAGCTACCAGCCCGGCGAGGTCGCCAAGTTCCAGGTGCGCAGCCCGTTCCGTTTCGCGACCGCGCTGGTCGCCGTGGAGCGCGAAGGCATCATCGAGACGCACGTGGTGCAGCTCGACGGCAAGGACCCGACCGTCACGCTGCAGGTCAAGCCCGAGTGGGGCCCCAACGCCTACGTGAGCGTGCTCGCCCTGCGCGGCCGCCTGCGCGAAGTGCCGTGGTACAGCTTCTTCACCTGGGGCTTCAAGTCGCCGCGCGAGTGGTGGACGGCCTTCTGGTACGAGGGCAAGGAATACGTCGCGCCCACCGCGATGGTCGACCTGAGCAAGCCCGCCTACCGGCTGGGCATGGCCGAGATCCGCGTGGGTACGCAGGCCCACCAGATCGACGTGACCGTCACCAGCGACAAGCCCAGCTACCCGATCCGCAGCAAGGCCCAGGTGACCATCAGCGCCAAGCTGCCCGACGGCAAGCCCGCCGCCGGCGCCGAAGTGGCGCTGGCCGCGGTCGACCAGGCCCTGCTGGAGCTGATGCCCAACGACAGCTGGAACCTGCTGACCGCCATGCTGCAGCGGCGCAGCTGGGGCGTGAGCACTTCTACCGCGCAGATGGAAATCGTGGGCCGGCGCCACTACGGCCGCAAGGCCGTGCCCGCGGGCGGCGGCGGCGGCAAGGGCCAGACGCGCGAGCTGCTCGACACCCTGCTGGTGTGGAACCCGAAGGTGGTGCTCGACGCCAACGGCCAGGCCGTGGTGACAGTGCCGCTGAACGACGCGCTCACCACCTTCAAGATCGTGGCCGTGGCCGATTCCGGCGTGGGCCTGTTCGGCACCGGCCAGGCGAGCATCCAGGCCACGCAGGACCTGCAGATCATCAGCGGCCTGCCGCCGCTGGTGCGCGAGGACGACCAGTTCCGCGCGCAGATCACGCTGCGCAACACCACGCAGAAGCCGATGAAGGTCGAGGCCACGCCGCGCGCCACCCTGCTCACGCTGGAGCCGCAGACCGTGGACATCCCGGCCGGCGAAGCGCGCGAGGTCGCCTGGAACGTGACCGCACCCGCACAGCTCGCGCAGACGCGCGCCGAAGCCATCCTGTGGGAAATCGAGGCCAAGGACACCATCGGCGGCGCACGCGACGCGCTCAAGGTGCGCCAGCGCATCGTGCCCTCGGTGCCGCTCACGGTGCAGCAGGCCACGCTGGTGCAGCTCGACGGGCCGTTCACGCTCGACGTGGCACCGCCCGCCGACGCCCTCCCCGGCCGCGGCGGCCTGAAGCTCGCCCTGCAACCCAAGCTGGCCGAAGGCCTGCCGGGCGTGCGCGACTGGTTCGCCAACTACCCGTTCATCTGCCTCGAACAGAAGACCAGCAAGTCGGTCGGCCTGCGCGACGCGAAGATGTGGCAGGGCGTGCTGGCGACGTTGCCCACCTACCTGGACAGCGACGGCCTGGCCAGCTACTTCCCGCCGCGCGACGGCGAGGCCAACCGCGGCAGCGACATCCTCACGTCGTACCTGCTCGCGGCCACCAACGAAGCCGCCGCGCTCGACCCCGCCTTCGCGCTTGCCGACGACGTGCGCGCGCCGATGGAGTCGGGCCTGATCGCCTTCGTCGAAGGCCGCATCACGCGCGACTTCTGGAGCCCGCGCAAGGACCTTGACGTGCGCAAGCTCGCCGCGCTCGAAGCGCTCTCGCGCTACGGCAAGGCCAAGGGGAGCATGCTCGGCAGCATCACCATCGCGCCGAACCAGTGGCCCACCAGCGCGGTGATCGACTGGCTCAACATCCTCAAGCGCGTGAACGACGTGCCGCAGCGCCAGCAACGCCTGGAAGAAGCCAACAACGTGCTGAAGGCGCGCCTGTCCTATCAAGGCACCAAGCTGATCTTCAGCACCGAGCAGGACGACTACTGGTGGTGGCTGATGACCAACGGCGACGTCAACACCGCCCGCCTGCTGCTCAGCGTGATGGACGACCCGGGCTGGAAGGACGACATCGGCAAGCTCGCCAACGGCTTCATCGGCCGCCAGCAGAACGGCGCGTGGCACACCACCACCGCCAACCTGTGGGGCGGACTGGCGCTGGAGAAGTTCAGCAAGGTGTTCGAGAGCACGCCGGTGTCGGGCGTTACCGCCGCCACGCTGGGCGCGGTGAAGGCGCAGGTCGACTGGAGCAGGGTCGAGCGCGTGAAGGCCAGCGACCCGGCCGGCGCGCCCAACCAGACCACCTTCTTCGGCGCGCCCGCCTCGCCGGGCAACCTGAAGAACAACACCATGTTCCTGCCGTGGGCGGCATCGCCGTCGGGCGCGCCGGTGCGCGACACGCTGCTGGTGACGCAGCAGGGCACCGGCAAGCCGTGGCTCACGCTGCAGTCGATTGCCGCCGTGCAGCTGAAGGCGCCGTTCGCGGCCGGCTACGCCATCAAGAAGACCGTCACCCCGGTCGAGCAGGCCGTGGCCGGCAAGTACACGCGCGGCGACGTGCTGCGCGTGAGCATCGAAGTCAACGCCAGCGCCGACATGACCTGGGTCGTCATCAGCGACCCGATTCCGGGCGGCGCCACCATCCTCGGCAGCGGCCTCGGCCGCGACTCGCAGATCGCCACGCAGGGCGAGAAGAAGAGCGGCGCGGGCTGGCCCGCGTTCGAGGAGCGCAGCTTCGAGGCCTTCCGCAGCTACTACGAGTACCTGCCCAAGGGCGTGGTGAAGATGGAATACACCGTGCGCCTGAACAACGTCGGCGACTTCGCGCTGCCGCCGAGCCGCGTCGAAGCCATGTACGCGCCGGAGATGTTCGGCGAGACGCCGAACGCACGGGTGAAGGTGGAGGCGGCGAAGTAAGCCGCTTCGCCGCCGCCGATTCGAAAGGGAGAACACAGTGGGCCTCGCAATCAGCATCGGCGTGCTCGTCGATCTGCTCGAACACGATCCCGAAGGAGCCGGATGGCTGCAGGAGGAACTGGCGGTGGTGAACAAGGTGCTGGCGGCGGCGGGCCTTCCGCCGCACGCCGAGCCGCGTGAACTGCCGCCGCTGCACTCGCGTGCGGCCATCGGCGGCTTCCCGTACTCGTTCATCCACTACCTGCGCCGGGCCTATGCGCACCGCGCGAATTCGCCCGGCTGGATGGCAACGCCGGTGGAAGACGGTGTCGACCCCTCGGAAGATCCGGTGGTGGAAGACGTGCTCTACAGCTCGGAGAGCCACCTGGTCTGCCACTCGGACGCGGAAGGCTTCTACGTGCCGGTCGATTTCGACGAGGTGCTGTATTCCGAACCGGACGACGACAAGCAATTGGCCGGCGGCATGCTCGGCTCCTCCTACCGCCTGCGCGACGAACTGGTTCTGGTGGCGCCCGCGCTCGGCATCAACCTCACCGACGGCGAGCTGTCGGACGAGGAAGTGGCGCGAATCGGCCGGCTGATCGACGCCGACGAAGGCCTCCATCGGGAGTACGTGTCGTGGCTGCGGCTGTACGAATCGGCCCGGCTGAGCATCGCGCACAAGACGGCGATCGTCTTCAACTGAGCGCCCGCCGGAAGCGGGCAGACAAGAATGAACAAGCTTCGCCTCGCGCTCGCCGGACTTCTGCTGCCGTTGTCCGCACTGGCCGCAACAGGCGATGCGCCGGTCTCCGTCGACTACCGCTGCCTGACGGAGTCCAGCGCGCAATCTATCCGCCTGGAATGGCGCATCTTTTCAGACCCCAACAGCAACTGGTCCGGCGGCTACGTCAGGTACAAGGGCTCGTCGAAGGTGATACCGATCGTCCCGGTGAAGAGCGAAGTCGGCGACAAGCCGGAAGGGCGTCCGTGGGAATACATCACCACCTGGGCCGAGATCGTCGACGGCCGCATCGCCGGCCAGTACGTGGTGACGACCCAGGGCGCGAACATCTACGGCTTCGACTACAAGAACCTGCGCAGCGGCAAGCAGTATTCGTTCTCGCAGGACCTCGGCTCCGACGACGGCAGGAAGTGCAGTTGGTAGGCGCCTGAATCGGCCGCATCGGCCTAAACTGCCTGTCCCCTCTTCCTCAGGAGACAGGCCATGACCACGCTTGAAATCGCGAACCAGCTCGTCGCGCTATGCCGGCAGGGAAAGTTCGAAGACGCGAAATCGCTCTATGCCGATGACGCCGTGAGCGTCGAGGCCGGCGCCCCGCCCGGCCAGCAGCGCGAGGCGGTGGGCCTTGCGGCCATCGAGGCCAAGGGCAAGTGGTGGAGCGACAACCACGAGGTGCATTCGTTCAAGGTCACGGGCCCGTGGCCGCACGACGACCGCTTCATCGTCGGCTTCGAATTCGACGTGACCATGAAGGCCACCGGCCAGCGCTTCAAGATGGAAGAAGCGGGCCTGTACACGGTGCGCGACGGCGCGATCGTGCGGGAAGAGTTCTTCTACTCGATGGGCGGTTAGCCGCCTCCCGCGGCCGGCGCAGCGGTTACGCCGGTTACGGCAGTGACGACAGGCATTGCCGCCCGCGTTGTGCGGGCGCGAGGGCGGCTGGATGATTCGCGCCGTCACAACTCCGCTCTCGTGCTTTCATGCCCTCTTCGACACCCGACGAACAACGCCGCGCCATGCTGGTACGCGGCAGCGCAACCGTCGCCGCTCTCGCCACCGCGTGGCACGGCGGCCTGGCCCATGCAGCCACCGCATCCGATGCTGCCCAACAGGAACGTGCGGACCTCGCCCGCCACTTCACCGCCGCGGGCACGCCCGGCACCTTCGCGCTGTTCGACGCCGCCACGGCGAAGCTCACGCTGGTCGATGCCAGGCGCGCGGGCCAGCGCTTCGTGCCCGCGTCGACCTACAAGATTCCCAACAGCCTGATCGCGCTGGAGACCGGCGCGGTGAAAGACATCGACGAAGTGCTGCCCTACGGCGGCAAGCCGCAGCGCCGCGCGGAGTGGGCGCACGACATGAACCTGCGCGACGCGATTCGCGTGTCGAACCTGCCGGTCTATCAGGGCGTGGCCCGGCGCATCGGGCTGGCGCGCATGAAGGCGTGGATCGCGCGCCTGCACTACGGCAACGAGGCGCTGGGCGACGTGGTCGACCGCTTCTGGCTCGACGGTCCGCTGAAGATTTCCGCGATCGAGCAGGCGCGCTTTCTCGCGCGGCTCGGGCTGCGCCAGCTGCCGCTGTCGGCGCGCACGCAGGACATGGTGCACGACATCACCCTCGTCGAGAAGACGCCCACGCACGCGCTGCACGCCAAGACCGGCTGGTACTACAAGCCGCCGGAATCCCTCGGCTGGTGGGTGGGCTGGGTGACGGGCGCGGACGGCGGCGTGAAAAGCTTCGCGCTCAACATGGACATGCGCCGCGACGAGGATGCGCCGAAGCGCATCACGATCGGACGTGCGCTGCTGGCCGAGCTGGGCGTGATGCCGGACGCATCGCGCTGAGGCGGCACGACATGCGCCGCACTCACCTCATCGCATGGGCCATTGCCCAATTGGCCCCACTGCTCACCGCAGCCTGTGCGCAGGCCGAGCCGCTGAGCTTCGCCACGCCGCCGGCCGAGATCGCCGCACGCGTGATGCGCGACGCGCCCGGCAGCATCGTGGTCGGCGTATTGCGCCGGAGCGAAACACGCTTCGCGATGCAGCGCAACAGCGTCGCGCAGGCGGGCCCGGTCCGGGAGATCGCCGCCGATGGCCAGCCCATCTTCGAAGTCGGCTCGATCAGCAAGCTCTTCACGGGCGTGCTGCTGGCGCAGGCGGTCGAGCGCGGCGACCTGTCGCTCGACGACACGCTCGGCACGCTGCTGGCCGGACAGGTGACGCTGCCGCGGGAGACCGCGAGCATCACGCTTCGCCAACTGGTCACGCACACGGGTTGCCTGCCCGGCATGCTGCCGGCTCCCCCGATGGCCGAAGGCGGCAACCCGTTCGCGCACACCGATCGCGCGCGTTTGCTTGCCGGCCTGTCGACGCTCAGGCTCGACCGCGTGCCACCCTGCAACGGCCCCTACAGCAGCCTGGGCCTCGGCCTGCTCGGGCAGGTGCTTGCGGACCGCTACGGCAAGCCCTGGGAACTGCTGGTGCAGGAGAACATCGTCGTGCCGCTGGGCATGAAGGACACGATGCAGCACCTCGGCCCCGAGACCGGCCGCCTGGCGCCCGGCTACGAGGACAGGACACCACGCGCGCCTTGGGACTTCGATGCGCTGGCGGGTGCCGGCGCGTTGCGCTCCACGGCCGCCGACCTGCTGGTGTTCGCGCGTGCGCTCATGGCCGGCCGCAAGGGTCCGCTGGGCGCCGCGGCGGAACGCGCGCTCACCCCGTTGGGCCACAGCGACATCTACGAGCTGGGCTACGCCGTGCGCATCCGCGAGAACGCCGGACGCAGGCTCTACTTCCATACGGGCCAGACCGGCGGCTATCGCGCGCTGCTGGTGTTCGCGCCGGCGACGCAGGAGGCCGCGGTGATGGTTGCCAGCAATTCGTCGGCCGGGGCGGCGCGCATGGCGGACGACATCACCCTGCCGCCGCCGGCACCCGCCAGGCGCCGATCCTCGCGCTGAGCCGAACGCCCGTTCCTCCTCACGGCGCTTGCGGGTCGGCCATGAGGGCCCTGGGCGCACCGCCGCATCGAATACCGGCAAAATGCCCCGAGGTGCCCTCATGAACACAAGATTTGTCGAAGCCTTCCTCTGGGCCGCGCGGCTGGGCAGCTTCCGCGCTGCCAGCGACCGGCTCCACATCACGCAGGCCGCCGTGTCCAACCGCGTCGCCTCCCTCGAAGAAGACATCGGCGCGCGCCTGTTCGAGCGCGACGCGCGCGAGCTGCGGCTCACCCCGGTCGGCGTGCGGCTCATGGACTACGGCGAACGGCTGCTCGAGCTGCGCCGCGAGATCGTCTCGCTCGGCCGCCCGCGCGAAGACCTCCTCGGCCTCGTGCGCATCGGTGCCATCGAAACAGTGGTGCACACCTGGCTGCTGGGCTTTCTGACCAACCTGCGCTCCACCTATCCGGGCATCGAGGTGCAGCTGACCTCCGAGACCACGCTGGCGCTGCATCGCGGCCTGCGCGAAGGCGCGCTCGACATCGCGCTGCAGACCGACCACATCGCCGGCGCGGGCATCGTGAGCACGCCCTGCCTGCCCATGCCGATGGGCTGGGTCGGCGCGCCGGCGGCGGAGCCGGTGCAGACCGTCGACCAGCTGCTGCGCCAGCCCGTGCTGACCATGAGCCCCGGCTCGCAGCCGCACGAGGCGCTGAAGAACCTCTACCGCTCCGTCGGCATTCCGCTGGGGAAGGTGCACTGCGTGAGCTCGATCTCCGCGCTGGCCCGGCTGGTGAAGGCGGGCTTCGGCAATGCGCTGGTGCCGCTGCCGCCGGTGTACGAGTACGTTGCCGCCGGCGACGTGCGCATCATCGAGTGCGACGCGCTCATATCGCCGCAGCGGCTGGTGGTAAGCCACCTGGAAGCGGCCGACTCCGATGCCATCCGCCTGGTGGCCGAGCTGGCCTGCCGCGCGTCGGACCAGTTCACGGCCTCCGCCACCGCACCAACCTGGCGCGGAACGACAGAGGGTTAACCCTCAAAACAGCGCATTCGTGCCCCATGAGGGGGCCAGTAATTCTTGTGGCTGTCGCCCAGAAAAACTCGTTTGTGACAGCACGGCACTGCGGCGGAAGATCGCGCCTTCATTTTTCGAAGGCCCGCCCGCCCCTGTGCCGCCATGACTGCAACCGACTCCCTCCTCTCTCCTGAAAACGCCACGGCGAACATCAACGGCCTGCTGTTCGTCGCCTCCGACGTCGACCTCGCCGACGACGCCGACTTCAACCGCTGGTACGACCGCGAACACGTGGAAGAGCGCGTGCGCATCCCGGGCTTCCTGTCGGGCGCGCGCTACTTCTCGCTCGAGGGCGGACGCAAGTACCTGGGCCTGTACCGCACCGAATCGCTGGCGGTGTTCCGCTCCGCCGGCTACCGCGCCGCGTTCGAGAAGCAGACGCCGTGGTCGGTGGCCAATCTCGACCGCATGCGCCAGCCGATCCGACGCGTGTGCGCCGTGCAGGCCGTCACCGGCTTCGGCAGCGGCAGCCATGCCGTGGTGCTGCCGCTGCCCGTCGCCGTCGATGCGCAGGCGCCGGTGGCTGGGGCGGAACGCGCCGGCCGCCAGCTGGCAGAGCAGGCAGGCTTCGTGCAGTCGTACCTGCTCGTGCCCGACGCCGCGCTCAGCACGCCGCTGCCGCGCGAAGCCACCGAAGGCCGCGTGCTGCAGCCGATGCTGGTCATCGAGACCAGCAGCGCCGAGGCCGCCCGCGCCGCGCGCGCCACGGCCGCCGCCGCGCTCGACGCCGACCCCGCCACCGGCTGGCTGCTCGCGCTCGGCTGGAAGCTGAGCGCGGCCGAGCTGCGCTGACCCGATCCGACTTTCATGTCTTCACCGAACAAAGGTATCTCCATGACCGAACATGTTCTTCCCACGCCGGCCGCCTCCGGCACCGCGCCCGATGCGCCGTCCGCCAAGATGGGCCGGCTGGCCATGGCCAGCTCCATCGGCACCACGCTGGAGTGGTACGACTTCACCGTCTACAACATCATGGCGGCGCTGGTCTTCAACGCGGTGTTCTTCCCGTCGTTCGACCCGCTGACCGGCACCATCCTGGCCTTCTCGACCTACGCGGTCGGCTACATCTCGCGCCCGCTGGGCGGCGTGGTGTTCGGCCACCTCGGCGACCGGCTGGGCCGGCGCTTCGTGCTGGTGGCCACGCTGGTCATCATGGGCGTTTCCACCGGGCTGATGGGCCTGCTGCCCACCTACGCGGCCTGGGGCATCTGGGCGCCCGTGGCGCTGGTGGCGCTGCGCTTCGTGCAGGGCGTGGCGCTCGGCGGCGAATGGGCCGGCGCGGTGCTGCTGTCGATGGAACACGGCAAGCCCGACGAGCGCGGCCGCAATGCCTCGTTCACGCAGGTCGGCCCGTCGTGCGGCACGCTGATCGGCACCGGCTTCATCGCCATCGTGTCGGCATGGCTGAGCCCTGAAGACTTCCAGAGCTGGGGCTGGCGCATTCCGTTCATCTCCAGCGTCGCGCTGGTGCTGTTCGGCCTGTGGCTGCGCCGCGGGGTCGACGAGACGCCTGTGTTCCGCGAGATGGAAGAAAAGAAGGCCACCGCCAAGACGCCCATCAAGGAAGTGCTCACGCAGCACTGGCGCCGCCTGCTGGTGGCCGGCGGCTCGCGCATCGGCTCCGACGTGCTGTATGCGCTGGTGGTGGTGTTCACCCTGACCTACGTGACGACGGTGCTGCACCTGTCGCGTCCGCTGGCGCTCACCGCCACGATGATCGGCGCGGCCTGCAACGCGATCGCGGTGCCGTGGTTCGGCAGCCTGTCGGACCGCATCGGCCGCCGCCCGGTCTACATTGCCGGCGCGCTGCTGGGCATGGCGTGGGCCTTCGTGTTCTTCGTGCTGATGGACAGCGCGCACCCGGTGGCCATCTGCGCGGCCGTGGTGGTGGGCCTGCTGATCCACGCGATGATGTACGGCCCGCAGGCCGCCTTCGTCACCGAGCAGTTCCCCGGCCGCGTGCGCTATGCCGGCGCCTCGCTGGCCTACACGCTGGCGGGTATCCTGGGCGGCGGCTTCGCGCCGCTGATCATCGCCAGCCTGTTCAAGTCGTGGGGCAGCACGGTGGCCGTGTCGCTTTACGTGGTGGCCGCGCTGGGCGTCACGCTGGTCGCCCTGGTGGTGGCGCGCGAGACGGCCAAGCGCCCGCTGGAAAGCTGAGGTGGGCATGAGCTTGCGTTTTGCCTGCGAAGCCGTCGAAGCCGACGGCACCCGCACCACCGCCCAGCACACCGTCGCGCCCAGCGCGCTGGTGGTGGCCGGCTGGACCGGCCGCGACGTCGCGGCCATCGAGCACCACATCGAGGAACTGGCCGCGCTCGGCGTGCCGCGCCCGTCGAGCGTGCCGCTGTACTACCGCGTGGCCGCGCAACTGCTGACGCAGTCACCCGCCATCGAGGCGCTGGGCGACCAGAGCTCGGGCGAGGCCGAGCCGGTGCTGTTCCGCTCGAACGGCGAATGGTGGCTGAGCGTGGCCTCGGACCACACCGACCGCCATGTGGAGAGCTACTCTGTCGCCGTGTCCAAGCAGATGTGCGCCAAGCCGGTGGCCGAGACCGCCTGGCGCTGGCGCGACATCGAGGCGCACCAGGACACGCTCGAGCTGCGCTCGCGCATCTTCGAGGACGGCCGGTGGGTCGACTACCAGCGCGGCACGCTGGCATCGATCCGTCCGCTGGCGGCACTGCGCGAAGGCATGGCCCATGGCGGCATTGCGCCCGAAGGCCTGTTCATGACCTGCGGCACGCTCGGCGCGCTGCCCAACGCGAAGGGCGAAGGCATCCGCCCCGCAGCGCAGATGGAAATCGAACTGCACGACCCGCTGCTGCGCCGGCGCATCGTGCATCGCTATGCGGTCGAAGCACTGCCCGTGGTGGCCTGACGATGAACGACGACTTCACCATTTCCGCCCTGCGCGCACGCATCGCGCGCGGCGAGCTGTCGCATGAAGCGCTGGTCGGGCAGGTGCTCGAAGCGGCATCGCAGCCCGCCGCGCGGCATGTGTTCACGCGGCTCTATGCCGATGGCGCACTCGCCGCCGCGCGCCATGCCGATGCGGCGCGCAAGGCCGGCGTGGCGCTGGGCCCGATCGCCGGCCTGCCCGTGTCGGTCAAGGACCTCTACGACATCGCGGGCGAGACCACCATGGCCGGCTCCGCCGTGTGCGCGGGCGAGCCTGCGGCCGCGCACGACGCGGTCGCCGTCGCGCGGCTGCGCACGCAGGGCGCGGCCATCGTCGGCAAGACCAACATGACCGAGTTCGCGTTCTCCGGCGTGGGCATCAACCCGCACCACGGCACGCCGCACAACCCGGCCGACGCGCAGACGCCGCGCATCCCGGGCGGCTCGTCCTCTGGCGCGGCGGTGTCGGTGGCGCTGGGCCTCGCGGTGGCCGGGCTGGGCTCGGACACGGGTGGTTCGATACGCATTCCCGCCGCGCTGTGCGGAATCGTCGGCTTCAAGAGCACGCAGTCGCGCGTGCCGCGAACAGGCGCATTCGAACTCGCGCGCTCGCTCGACACCGTCTGCGCCATGGCCCGCAGCGTGGAAGACTGCCTGACGGTGGACGCCGCCATTGCCGACACGCCGCTCGCGGTGCGCCGCCGCCCGCTGCAGGGCATGCGCCTCGCGGTGCCGCGCACGCTGATGTTCGACGGCATCGAGCCGGCCGTGGCCGCGGCCTTCGATCGTGCGTTGCAGGCATTGTCGAAGGCCGGCGCGCAGGTGGTGGACATCACGCTGGCCGAACTCGCCGAGATCGCGACCGTCAACGCGCCCGGCGGCTTCTCGCCGGTCGAGGCCTCGGCCGTGCACCGCGAGCGCTTCGCCGCGAAGCGCGACGGCTTCGACACCCGCGTGGCCGCGCGCATTGCGCTGGGCACCGAGGTGCGCGCCGCCGACTACATCGCCATGCAGGACCGCCGGCGCGACTGGATCGGCCGCGTCGAGCACGCCATCGAAGGCTTCGACGCCCTGGTGTGCCCGACGGTGCCCATCGTCGCGCCGCCCATCGCCGCGCTCGCGGAAGACGCGGCCTTCTTCAAGGCCAACGGCCTGCTGCTGCGCAACACCTTCGCGATCAACCTGCTGGACGGCTGCGCATTCAGCCTGCCCTGCCATGCGCCGGGCGAACTGCCGGTGGGGCTGATGCTGGCCTCGGTGCGCGGCGACGATGCCAGGCTGGCGGCCGTGGCGCTGGCCGTGGAATCCGCGCTGCACGCACGCTGAGCGCGGCGGCAGCCGAGGGTACCGCGATGTCGCCGCGGTGCCCGGTTCGGCTATCGTCTTGCGCATGAACCATGTCCTCGTCGTCCCCACGGCCGAATCCCATTTCGAGAGCCTGCACCGCGCGCTCGATGTGGTCGCCCGCGAGCACAAGTACCTTGCGCTGACCGAGGCGCCGCCGCTGGCGCAATCGATCGCCTTCTACCGGAACGTGATTGCCACCGACTTCCCGCACTTCGTGGCGGTCGATGGCGACAGGGTCGTCGGCTGGTGCGACGTGTCGCCGGTGTTCGGGCATTCGCGCGCGCACATCGGCGTTCTCGGAATCGCGCTATTGCCCGAGGCGCGCGGGCGGGGCCTGGGCGCCAAGTTGCTTCAGGGCGCCATCGACAAGTCGTGGGCGCGCGGGCTGACCCGCATTGCGCTGAACGTGCGCGCCGACAACCTCAACGCCAAGGCGCTGTACGAGCGGCTCGGCTTTGAACATGAAGGCATCGTGCGCCGCGCCAGCCTGATCGACGGCGTCTACCACGACGCCCACGCGATGGCCCTGCTTCGCTAGACTGGAACCAGGTCGTCATCGAACGGAGAGCGCCCATGTGCCGCAGCATCAAGACCCTCTACAACTTCGAGCCCCCCGCCACCGAGCAGGAGATCCGCGCCGCTGCGCTGCAGTTCGTGCGCAAGCTCAGCGGCTTCAGCGTGCCGTCGAAGGCCAACGAGGAAGCCTTCGAAAGGGCTGTTGAAGAAGTGGCGGCAACGGCGGCGCGGCTGCTCGAATCGATGGTCACCACGGCCGAGCCCAAGGACCGCGCGGTCGAGGCCGAGCGCGCCAGGGCCCGGTCGGCCGCCCGGTTCGGCGCGGTACCGGAACAGGGCCGGTAAAAGCCCCGCCGCTGCCCGCCGGCGCTGCATTTGATATGGTGCTTGCCGGCCGCTCCAACCGACCGGGAGCTGCTCACAAGCACATGAAAAAGACCTACACCGGCGGCTGTCATTGCGGCGCCGTGCGATTCGAAGCCGACATCGACCTGAGCCTTGGCACCCTTCGGTGCAATTGCGCCATCTGCACCCAGACGCGCTTCTGGCCCGCCATCGTCGCGACCGATGCCTTCCGGCTTCTCGAAGGCGAATCCGAACTCAGCGAGCAGATGCTCGACACCCGCAACAGCCACTACATCGTCTGCAGGCACTGCCGCGTGCGCTCCTTCGGCGTGGGCCATTCGCCCGAGACCGGCGCGACCGCCTACGGCGTGAACGTGACCTGCCTGGACGACGCGGACCTCGACGACCTCGCCAACTCTCCCATCAGCTACGTGGACGGTCACCGCGGCACCTGGCACGTCGCGCGCACGGCCATCGGCACCTGAGCGGCAAACGCGCCCCCCACACATTCACCACAACCATCAGAAGACAGGAAGCACATGCCCATCGAACTCTGGCTCGCCTTCGTCGCGGCCTCCGTCGTCCTGCTGATCATTCCGGGGCCGACCATCCTCACGGTCATCAGCTATTCGATGTCGCACGGCCGCCGAGCCAACGTGCCGCTGGTGACCGCCGTGGCGCTCGGCGATTCCACGGCGCTGGTGGTGTCGCTGCTGGGCCTGGGCGCACTGCTCTCGGCTTCGGCTTTCTGGTTCACCGTGGTGAAGTGGGCGGGCGGCCTCTACCTGCTGTACCTGGGCATCAAGCTGCTGCGCGCCGGCATCTCGCCCAGCGAAATCGCCAGGCCGGCGGCACCTGTGTCGCGCTGGAGGCTGTTCGCCAACACCTACCTGGTGACGGCTCTCAACCCCAAGGGCATCGTTTTCTTCGTGGCTTTCCTGCCGCAGTTCATCAGCCCGTCGGCGGACGTGACGCGCCAGATGTGGGTGCTGTCGCTGACCTTCGTGGCGCTGGCCACGACCAACGCTACGCTCTACGCAGTGTTTGCGGCCTCGGCGCGCAAGCTGCTGTCGTCGCCACGCGCACAGCGGCGCTTCAACCTTGCCGGCGGCTCGCTGCTGAGCGCCGCCGGCGTCTGGGCGCTGATGGCGCGCAGGCCCGGCTGAGGCGGCGCGAGCCCGGTCGCGTCAGTTGCGGTTCGGATTGTTCGGCGCGCGGTCGTAGCGGTTGGGCACGCCGTCGCCGTCCCTGTCGCGGTCGTAGCGGTTGGGCACGCCGTCGCGATCGCGGTCGGCCTGCGGGCGCGGCGGCGGCGGGCGGTCGTAGACCGGGGTCACGCAGCCGGCCAGGACGGCCGAGGCGGCCAGGATCAGCGCCAGTGTTTTCGTTGCCATGAAGTTCTCCTAGTAATGTTCGCGGAACCGGCGATCGCCTCCTGCGAGCCGGGGTGTGCGAACTTTGGAATGAAGCGCGCGCCGCCGCCATGAGGCCCGCGCCCCGTCCCCGGGTAGGCCGGCATCCCGATGTGCTTCGCGGAGAATGTCACCGCCACATACTTTCCGAAACGACGCTCTCCTTCATGCAGTTCGCGCCCTCTTCCTTCGACCGAAAGGCCCTGGCCTTCGCCCTGCTCGCAGCGGTTTGCGCGCAACCGGCGCTGGCCCTTGTGAGCTTCGAGGAAGTGAAGCGCGACTTCCGCTCGTCCGACACCGCCGTGCTCGACCGCAACGGCGAGCTGCTGCAGCGCGTGCGCACCGACCCCACCGTGCGGCGCGGCCAGTGGACGCCGCTGGCCGACGTGTCGCCGGCCCTGCGCACGGCCATGGTGCTGAGTGAGGACAAGCGCTTCTACGAACACAGCGGCATCGACTGGCGCGCCGTGTCGGCCGCGGCCTGGGGCAACCTGTGGAACACGCGCACGCGCGGCGCCTCGACCATCACGATGCAGCTCTCGGGCCTGCTCGACGAGGACCTGCGGCGCGCCTCCGGCGGCCGCAGCTTCACGCAGAAGATCGGCCAGACCGTGGCCGCCGCGCAGCTGGAGCGCAACTGGCGAAAGGACCAGATCCTGGAGGCGTACCTCAACACCGTGCCGTTCCGCGGCGAGATCGTGGGCATCGACGCGCTCTCGCGCACGCTGTTCGGCAAGGCGCCGAGCGGGCTCGATGCGCGCGAAGCGGCGGTGGCTTCGGCGCTGGTGCGAGCCCCCAATGCCAAGCCCGCGCTGGTGGCGCAGCGCGCCTGCGACGTGCTGCGCGCCATGGAGCCGCAGCAGAAGGTCGACTGCGAGGCACTGGACATGTTCACCAGCGCCGCCGTGCAGCGCCGGGCCTTCGAGCCGAACGAGGGCATCGCGCCGCATGCGGCGCGGCGGGTGCTGCGGGAACTGAGGGACGCGAATGCGGGGGCAGCCCCCACCCCGGCCCTCCCCCAGAGCGGGAAGGAGAAAGACAACAAGGAAGCGAGCGTGCGCACCACGCTGCGCTCGCCGCTGCAGCGCTTTGCGCTCGACACGCTGCAGCGCCACCTGCGCGAACTGCGCGACCGCCACGTGGAAGACGGCGCGCTCGTCGTGCTCGACAACACCACCGGCGAAGTGCTCGCATGGGTCGGCTCGTCGGGCCCGCTGAGCCAGGCCGCCGAGGTCGACGGCGTGACCGCGCTGCGCCAGCCCGGCTCCACACTCAAGCCGCTGCTCTACGGGCAGGCCATTGCCGAGCGGCGCATCACCGCCGCTTCGCTGATCGAGGACTCGTCGGCGCAGATCAGCACCGCCAGCGGCCTCTACATTCCGCAGAACTACGACCGCCGCTTCAAGGGCCCGGTGTCGGCGCGCACCGCGCTGGCCGCGTCGCTCAACGTGCCCGCCGTGCGCACGCTGGTGATGGTGTCGCCCGAGGCCTTCGCGCGCGAACTGCGCGCCGCCGGCCTGCCGCTGCGCGAGAGCGGCGACTACTACGGCTACAGCCTCGCGCTCGGCAGCGCCGAGGTGTCGCTGCTGTCGCTCACCAACGCCTACCGCATGCTGGCCAACGGCGGGCGCTACGGCACCACGACGCTGACGGCGCGGCCTGCATCCAATCCAGCCGTTGCGGCCAACAACAAGGCCAAGGCCGCCGAGCCGCCGATGCTCGATGCGGGTGCCGCCTTCATCGTCGGCGACATCCTCTCCGACCCGAACGCCCGCACCCGCACCTTCGGCCTGGACAGCATCCTGTCCACCCGCTTCTGGACCGCCGTGAAGACCGGCACCAGCAAGGACATGCGCGACAACTGGGCCGTGGGCTGGTCGCAGCGCTACACGGTCGGCGTGTGGGTGGGCAACGCCAGCGGCGCGTCGATGTGGGACGTGAGCGGCACCAGCGGCGCCGCGCCGGTGTGGGCCGAGGTGATGCGCTTCCTGCACGCCCGCGAACCCAGCCGCGCGCCCGCGCCGCCGCCGGGCGTGGTGCAGGCGCACGTGGAGTTCGGCCCCGGTGCCGACGGCGGCCCGCTGGAGGCCGCGCGCGACGAGTGGTTCCTGCAGGGCACCGAGCAGCCGCTGTTCGCGCTGGACACCGGCATGGCCGGCAGTGCAGCGTCGGCGCGCATCACAGCGCCGTCCGACGGCACCATCATCGCGGTCGATCCCGACATTCCGCCGCTGCGCCAGCGCGTGCGCTTCGAGTCGGAAGGGCGCGGCGTGCAATGGCGCATCGACGGCAAGCATTTCGCGCGCGGCAACAGCGCGCAGTGGCTGCCCTGGCCGGGGCGCCATGTGATCGAACTGGTCGACAGCACGGGCAAGGTGGTCGACCAGCGGCGCATCGAAGTGCGCGGCGCGGGCGTCGTGACCAAGAGCGCGAAGCGATGAGAGCGGGCTTCGCCAATCCGGCCGCGCACGGCTGGCTTCGGCTGGCCGCCTTCCTGATGCTGGTGGCCGCAGCGTTCGCGCTGTGCCTCCCCGCGCACGCCAGGCCGGTGCCGGTGCCCGCGATGACCTCGCGCGTGGTCGACCTCACGAAGACGCTGAACACCGAAGACGCCGGCTCGCTGCGCGAAGAAATTTCCGCCATCGAGCAACGCACGCAGGCCCAGCTCGCGGTGCTGATCGTGCCCACCACGGGCGAGGATTCGATCGAGCAGTTCGCCACGCGCGTCTTCGCGCAGTGGAAGCTCGGCCGCGAGGAAGAGAACGACGGCGTGCTGCTGCTGGTGGCGCTGAAAGACCGCCGCATGCGCATCGAGGTCGGCACGGGCCTGGAAGGCCGCGTCACCGACATCCAGGCGGCCCGCATCATCGACGGCGAGATGACGCCGCGCTTTCGCAACGGCGACTTCGCGGGCGGCGTGAAGGCGGCGGTGCAGTCGCTGTCGGAGCTGATCAGCGCGCCGCAGCTGCAGGTGGTGGAAGAAGAGCCGCAGGCCGAGGCGCGGGACAGGGAGTCTTCGCCGCTGCACCGCGTGATCGACGCGTTCTCTACCGAGTCCAGCCAGTCGCGCATCAACACGACGCTGCTCGCGGTGATGCTCTGGACCATCGGCGTGGGGGTGTGGCACGGAAGCCGGCCGCGCCCGGCCTCGCCGCGGGTGGTGTCGCAAGGCAGCGGCAAGCGGGGCCGCAAGGGCCGGCGCGTGGACGCGCACCGGGCGCAGCGCGAAGGCGCGCTCTGGGCCGACCTGAAGACCGAGCCGCCGTCGCCCGAGCGGCGCCGCTGGCCGACGGTGCTGGGCCTGCTCGCGGCCGGCCCGGTGGGCGCGACGCTGGCGCTGGCGAACCTCGCGATGCCGTTCGCCCTCTTCATGCCGGTCGGCTTCATGTATGGGGTCGGCTACCTGTCGGGCCGGTTCAGGACGGCGCGCTATGTGTTCATCTGCATCGCGCTGGCGATCGCGGGTCTCGTCGGGCTCGGCTTCTACCTGGGCGCGGACAAGGTGCCATGGATCATCGGGGGCGTGATCGCCACCGCCGTGGTCGGCATCGGCCTCGCGGTGATCGTGGCGGGCGTGCGCATTCACTGGAAGCGCGGCGCGCTCGGCTTCATGGTGCGGCTCGCGCTGGTGACGGGCGTCATCGGCTTCGCCTTCGTCCAGCTGCGGCCGGGCCCGGAGCCGGACGAGACCTGGCTCGCCATGGCGCTGGTGAGCTTCATCGCGCTGGTGTTCGGGTTCTTCCCCGCCACGGGCAACGGCAGCGGCGACGACCACGACGACGACCGCGACAGCGGATGGAGCAGCAGCTCGTCGAGCAGCAGCAGTAGCAGCAGCAGTTCGTCGGACAGTTCCTCGTCCTCGGGCGGCGGCTCCAGCAGCGGCGGCGGCGCTTCGGGCAGCTGGTAGCCCTGGCTAGGACGACCTGAAGATGCTCAGGACGTAATCGACGAAGGTCTTGATCTTTGGGGAATTCCGGCGCGCCGGCAGGTAGACCAGGTTGATTTCCTGCGGCTTGAGCTTCAGCTGCGGCAATACCGGCAGCAGCAGGCCCCTGTCCACCTGCGGCTGGGCCAGCGACACCGGCAGCAAGGCAATGCCGCGGGACGACAGCGCCAGTTGCAGGATCAGTTCCATGTCGTCCGACCGGAACGCGCTTTGCACGCGAACGCGATGGGTCTTGTCGACGGCCGCGAGGTTGACCTCCCGCTTGCGGCCGTCGGCGCCGGTGGTCAGGAACACATGCCGGGAGAAGTCCTGCAGGCTCTCGACGGCCGGATGGGGCGCCAGGTAGTCCGGCGTGGCGCAAAGCATCAGCGCTTCGTCTTTCAAGTGGCGCGCGACCAGTTCGTCGCACCCGTCGCGGCCGCGGCGGATGGCCACGTCGGCCTCGTCGCGGAACAGGTCGGCGCGGTCGTTGCCGGTCTCGACCACGACCTCGAGTTGCGGATAGGCTGTCATGAACGCCGGCAGGTGGCTCATGAGCAGCGCCCTGCCGTAGTAGTGCGGCACCACGATGCGCAGCCGCCCCGTCACCGCGTTGCCGCCGGAAGACAAATTGAGCATGACGTCGTCGAGGATGGTCAGCACATGCTGCGCCGCCACCAGGAATTCCCGCCCTTCCTCGGTGAGCGCGAAGCGCGTGGAGCCGCGATGCAGCAGCAGATGGCCCACCGTGGCTTCCAGCCGCTGGAGCTGGCGCGAGGCGGAGGCCTTGGGTACGTTCAGCACATCGGCGGCGGGGGTGAGGCCCCCCAACTGCGCGGCTTTCGTGAACAGCCGCACATCCGACAAAGAAAAGTCCTTCATTTCAGATTCGACGTGATCCGTTTTTCTTTTTCTCCCGGGCGCTCCCTGTTGGCGTGGTGGCGGGAGTGCCAGACGCCGAGCAGATGAAAATGAAACTTAAAGATTCATAAGTGACCTTTAGTTTCATTTTCCAGCACATGCCAGACAATTGGTAACGTTTAACTCAACCTTTCCCAAAGGTGGGGAAAAGTTCACTGTTTTGCCAAAAATCTTCGAATCCAACTTGCACAATCCAGCGGACAAGCGCCGCGACCGTTGCGTGCTGCGAAAGCGAGCAACCACCGCGCTCGCAGCCCGGGCTTTGCACAGCGGGCAAAATTCGTCCAATCATTGAATGAATAGGCCCATCTGATGCTCGCTCAAGCCCCACGCACCTCCTTGGCGGATGCCGCCGCCGAAAGCATCCGCGCGGAGATCTCCGGCGGCCGCTGGGCCGTCGGCAGCCGCATTCCCATCGAGCCGCAGCTCGCCCTGCTGCTGGGCGTGAGCCGCGGCACGGTGCGAGAGGCGGTCAAGACGCTGGTGTCGCGCGGCCTGCTCGAAGTGCGGCAGGGCTCGGGCACCTACGTGCGCTCCGGCTTCGACCCCTCTTCCAGCCTGCAGAAAATGCGCCGCGCCAGCCTGCGCGACCAGTTCGAAGTGCGCCGCGCACTCGAGGTCGAAGCCGTCCGGCTCGCGGCGGTGCGGCACACGGCCCGCGACCTGCGCCGGCTGAGCACGCTGCTCGACAAGCGCGGCGTTCCCGACGAAGCCGACGACGGCGCCGGCTTCGTCGAACGCGACCTCGCCTTCCACCTGGCCATCGTCGACGTGTCGGGCAACCTCGCGCTGGCCGAGACCTGCCGCTTCATCACCGGCTACATCAAGGAAACGATCGCCAGCACCATGGGCACCGCGCTGCCCGAGCCCGACGAGGCGGCGCACCGCGCCATCATCGACGGCATCGCCAGCGGCGACCCCGACGTCGCCGCCGCGGCGGTGCGCGCCTTCATGGCGCCGATGATCGACGCGCTGGCGCTGGGCACGGCATGAGCGCCGCCGCCCTCGAACGCGATGCCGCCGTTCAACGCACCCGCCCCCCGCAACCCGGCGCGGCCGAAGACCTGCTGATCGACGCCGAGGCCGACAACCGGCCCGCGCCGCAGCCCACGCCCGCGCCCAACCTGGGCCGGCGCATCCTGCTCGGCGCGAGCGTGGTGCTGATCGCGTTCAACCTGCGGCCGGTGTTCGCCAGCCTCTCGGTGGTGCTGCCGGAAATCATCAAGGCGACTGGCCTCTCGGCCACCGCCGCGAGCCTGCTGACCACGCTGCCCATCGTCTGCCTGGGCGTGTTCGCGCCGCTGGCACCGGGTCTCGGGCGCCGCTTCGGCACCGAGCGCACGCTGCTCGGCTGCATGGTGCTGATCCTGCTGGGCACGGTGCTGCGCGGCACCGGCAACATTCCGCTGCTGTTCCTGGCGTCGGCCATCGCGGGCAGCGGCATCGCGGTGTCGAACGTGCTGCTGTCGGGCCTGGTGAAGCGCGACTTCGCCAAGCAGGCGGCTCTGATGATGGGCCTCTACACCATGGCCGTGTGCGGCGGCGCCGCCAGCGCGGCGGGCCTCACCGTGCCCATCGAGCATGCGCTGGGCGGCGGCTGGACCATGGCGCTGGCCATGTGGGCGCTGCCGGCCGCGGTGGTCACGCTGGTCTGGGCGCCGCAGGCGCTGCCGGTCAAGGCGGTGGCGAGCGAATCGGGCTTCACGGTGCGCGGGCTGTGGCGCGACAGGCTGGCGTGGCAGGTCACCTTCTTCATGGGACTGCAGTCCGCCCTCGCCTACATCGTGATGGGCTGGCTCGCGCCGATCCTGCGCGAGCGCGGCCTCGGCAGCGAGACTGCCGGCTACGTGGTGTCGCTGTCGGTCATGACGCAGGTGGTGACCTGCCTCGTGGTGCCGGCGCTGGCGGTGAAGCTGCGCAACCAGCGCGGCCTGGCCGTGGCGCTGGCGGTGCTCACGGTGGCGGCCATGCTGGCGATGCTGTTCGCGCCGCTCGGCGGCGTGTGGCTGTGGGCGGTGCTGCTGGGCATCGCGCAGGGCGGCACCTTCGCGCTGGCGCTCACGATGATCGTGCTGCGCTCGCCCGACTCGCACGTGGCCGCGCACCTGTCGGGCATGGCGCAGGGCGTGGGCTACATGGTGGCCGCCTTCGGGCCGCTGGTGGCCGGGCTGCTGCACGGCTGGACTGGGAGCTTCCGCGCCTCGTCGTGGCTGTTCATCGGGCTGGGCATCGCGCTGGTGATCGCGGGCCTCGGCGCCGGCCGCACCAGGCATGTGGGCGCGGTGACGGTGCCGCGCGGCGCCTGATCTTCCTTGCCGCCTACTGCGGCCCGCCGCCGCAGAAGTCGGCCGCGCCGCCGCCGCTGCCATCGCCGGAAAAGCGTGAGCGCGTGCTGACGGTGGCGCTGGCCGGCACGTGCGCGGCCCAGTCGCTCTGCAGCCAGGTGAACTGCCAGCCGTAAGGGCCGCCGGCCTTTGCCGGCTCGCTGTAGGCGATGCGCAGACTGCCGCTGCTTTCGTCGTGGCAGTGCTTCGAGGTCTTGTATTCCTTCTCGGAGAAGCAGGCGCGGATCAACTTGCTGCACGAGAACGGAACGCCTTCGTACGCGGCCTTGGCGGACGCGGGATCGGCATCGAGCGGCACGAAGTCGGCGGTGGAAAACGACGCGCCGCCGCCCGAATAGCTCTCGAACTGGCGCTGCAGCACCGCCACGGCCCAGCGCCCGTCGGCCAGCGGGTACAGGGCCGGCGCGAGTGAGCGCCGCACCTCGCTGTTGCCTGCCTCGCCCGCCTCGCCCTCCTTGACGGAGCCGGCGTACCCGGTGAAGTCGTACACCCGGTCGAGCTTCCAATCTGTGGCATCCGCCGCCCGCTTTAGCCGGCCCAGGGCCAGCGGCGCTTCCGACAGCACCACGTAGTCGCCGGGAGCGCCGCCGCGCGGACGATGGAGCGTCAGCGACTTGGCGTCGCAGGGCTGGGGCAGCAAGGCGCACAGGTGGGCGCGCCATTCGGCATCGATCGACTCGGGCTGCTTCACCGCGACGAAAACCTGCGCCGCCGGGGCGGCAACCGCGGGCACCGCGACCGGCAGCGCGGCCAGCAGCGCCGCGGGAATGGGCATTTTCTTCATGGGGCCGATGGTAAAACCCGGGCCGTGAACTCCGCCCCAACCTCCACTCCCATCCTGCAGCTGCAGGACATCGGCTTCGCCTACCCCGGCCAGAGCGCCATCGCATCCGGCTGGACCGCCTCGATCGGCCCCGGCGTGACGCTGCTCCATGGCGACACGGGCGCCGGCAAGTCGGCCCTGCTCCAGGTGATCGCCGGCGTGCTGCCCGCCAGCGGCCGGCTGACGGTGGCCGGCACCCGGCTGGACGCCTCGCCAGAGGCCTACCGCCGCCAGGTGTTCTTCGTCGACCCCGCCACCGAGCGCTTCGACCAGCTCACCGCCCGCGACTGCACGCGGCAGCTCACCGAAGGCGACACCGGCTTCGACCCCGATGCCTGGCAGGCGCTGGTCGACGGCTTCTCGCTCGAGCCGCACCTCGACAAGAAGCTCTTCATGCTCTCGACCGGCTCCAGGCGCAAGGTCTGGATGGCCGCGGGGCTCGCCTCGGGCCGGCCGCTGGTGCTGCTCGACGAGCCGACCGCCGGGCTCGACGCCGGATCCACCCGCTGCCTCTGGAAAGCCCTTTCGGACATTGCCGGGCGGGGCCGCCGGGCCGTTCTGGTCGCAAGCGCGGCGCTGGTCGACACCGTGCCGCTGGCGGCTACCATCGCCCTGCCGCTGGATTGACAGAGCCTTTCGCGGGGAGATCGCTCCCCCGGATCGGCCACCCTCCCTCCGCCCGGCGACAATCGCTACCTCGTGAACTGATTCATCCCTGAAGTTCACGCCACCCGACAACCCAGGATTTACGGACGCAAGCGCATGAGCTCGAAGCAACCCACCATCGTCTACACCCTCACCGACGAGGCGCCCCTGCTGGCGACCTACGCGTTTTTGCCCATCATCCGCGCCTTCACCAATCCGGCCGGCATCGACGTCACCACCAGCGACATCTCGGTGGCAGCCCGCATCCTGGGCGAATTTCCCGAATTCCTGAGCGACGACCAGAAGGTGCCGGACAACCTGGCCGAACTCGGCAAGCTCACGCTCAAGCCCGAAGCCAACATCATCAAGCTGCCCAACATCAGCGCCTCGGTCGCCCAGCTCAAGGCGGCGATCAAGGAACTGCAGGGCAAGGGCTACAAGATTCCCGACTACCCGGAGAACCCGACCTCGGACGAGGACAAGGACATCCGCGCGCGCTACAACAAGTGCACCGGCAGCGCCGTGAACCCGGTCCTGCGCGAAGGCAACTCCGACCGCCGCGCGCCCAAGGCCGTCAAGGAATACGCGCGCAAGAACCCGCACAGCATGGCCGAGTGGAGCCAGGCCTCGCGCTCGCACGTCTCGCACATGCACGGCGGCGACTTCTACCACGGCGAAAAGTCCATGACGCTGGACCGCGCGCGCAACGTCAAGATGGAGCTGATCACCAAGAGCGGCAAGACCATCGTGCTCAAGCCCAAGGTCGCGCTGCTGGACCGCGAGGTCATCGACTCCATGTTCATGAGCAAGAAGGCGCTGCTGGCCTTCTATGAAAAGGAAATCGAGGACGCGCACAAGACCGGCGTCATGTTCTCGCTGCACGTCAAGGCCACCATGATGAAGGTCTCGCACCCCATCGTGTTCGGCCACTGCGTGAAGATCTTCTACAAGGAAGCCTTCGAGAAGCACGGCAAGCTGTTCGACGAACTGGGCATCAACGTCAACAACGGCATGGTCGACCTGTACACCAAGATCGCCGCGCTGCCCCAGAGCACGCAGGACGAGATCAAGCGCGACCTGCACGCCTGCCACGAGAACCGCCCCGAGCTGGCCATGGTCGACTCGGCCAAGGGCATCACCAACTTCCATTCGCCCAACGACGTCATCGTGGACGCTTCCATGCCCGCGATGATCCGCAACGGCGGCAAGATGTGGGGCGCCGACGGCCGCCTGAAGGACGTGAAGGCCGTGATGCCCGAATCGACCTTCGCCCGCATCTACCAGGAGATCATCAACTTCTGCAAGTGGCACGGCGCCTTCGACCCCAAGACCATGGGCACGGTGCCCAACGTGGGCCTCATGGCCCAGAAGGCCGAGGAGTACGGCTCGCACGACAAGACCTTCGAGATCCCCGAAGACGGCGTCGCCAACATCACCGACCTGGACACCGGCGAAGTGCTGATGAGCGAGAACGTGGAGCAAGGCGACATCTGGCGCATGTGCCAGGTCAAGGACGCCGCGATCCGCGACTGGGTCAAGCTGGCCGTCACCCGCGCGCGCAACTCGGGCATGCCGGTGGTGTTCTGGCTGGACGCCTACCGCCCGCACGAGGCGCAGCTGATCACCAAGGTCAAGATGTACCTGCACGAGCACAACACCTCGGGCCTGGACATCCAGATCATGAGCCAGGTGCGCGCCATGCGCTACACGCTGGAGCGCGTCGTGCGCGGCCTGGACACCATCAGCGCCACCGGCAACATCCTGCGCGACTACCTGACCGACCTGTTCCCCATCATGGAACTGGGCACCTCGGCCAAGATGCTGTCGATCGTGCCGCTGATGGCCGGCGGCGGCCTCTACGAAACCGGCGCGGGCGGCTCGGCCCCCAAGCACGTGCAGCAGCTGGTGGAAGAAAACCACCTGCGCTGGGACTCGCTGGGCGAATTCCTCGCGCTGGCCGTCAGCCTGGAAGACCTGGGCCTGAAGACCGGCAACAAGAAGGCCTCCATCCTGGCCAAGACGCTCGACACCGCCACCGGCAAGCTGCTGGACAACAACAAGAACCCGTCGCCCAAGACCGGCCAGCTCGACAACCGCGGCAGCCAGTTCTACCTGGCGATGTACTGGGCGCAGGAACTGGCCGCGCAGACCGAGGACAAGGAGCTGCAGGCGCTGTTCGTGAAGCTGGCCGACTCGCTCACCAGCAACGAGAAGAAGATCGTCGAAGAGCTGGCGGCCGTGCAGGGCAAGCCCGTCGACATCGGCGGCTACTACCTGGCCGACAAGACGAAGTTCGAGGCGGTGATGCGCCCGAGCGCCACGCTGAACGCGGCGCTGGCTTCGGCGCAAGGCTGACGCGCTGGCGAAGCGATGAGCCCACGGGACGGCGGCAAGCGCCGTCCCGGCTCACTCGCGAAGAGCGAGGGACGGAACTAGACTGTTCGCCCCCTCAGCTCTTCCAGGCAGGCCCCTCATGAAATACCGTCTGCTTATTTCCCTCGCCCTGGCCTTCGCAGGCGCCGCCCACGGCGCCGAAGACTGCGAAGCGCTGCGCGCCCGCATCGAATCGAAGATCGCCGCCGCCGGTGTCGCGCGGTTCGCCGTCACCGTCGTCGATGCCAACGCAACGGCGGCCGGCCAGGTGGTGGGCAACTGCGAACTCGGCAGCAAGAAGGTCGTGTACGAGCGCGACGTCGGGCCGGTGCGCGAAGGCGTGGCTCCCGCGCCTGCGTCGGGCGCGCCCTCCCGCGGCAGCGAGCCGATCCTCACCGAATGCAGGGACGGCACCGTGTCCGTCGGCGGCGACTGCAGGAAGCAGCCCTAGCAAAAAGCCGCCGCCCCCCGGATCAGCTACCCCGGGCCTCCGGGTCCAGCAGCCCCATCTGCATGCCCTCGCGCACGGCCTGCGCACGCGACTTCACGGCCAGCTTGCGGTAGATGTTCTTGACCTGCGCATCGACCGTGTGGGGCGAGCGGTAGCTCGTCTCGGCGATCTGCTTGTTGCTCAGGCCCTGGGAGACCATCCGCAGCACGTTGATCTCTCGCGGGGACAGCGAAGACCGCCCGCAGTCCGGGCCCGGCGGCTGCAGGCTGCGCACCCGCCTTGGCTTGGCGGGCGGCCGCACGGCGGCCGCGTCGGCCTTGGTCTCGTGCATCTGGCGCGCATCCAGGATGCGCTGGGCGATCCGCGCTGCCGTCGCCGTGTCGCCTTCCGAGACCAGCCGCATCAGGAAGGCCAGTTCGACCTCGTTCGCCTCGGAGAACAACGAACCCACGGCGCTCGCCGCGGCCACGCAGTCTGCATGGAGCGCCTGCGCGGCCATGGACAGCGCGGCCGGCTCGGTGCCGCGCTTGCCCTCGCGCAGGGGTTCGGTGGGGATCCTCGTTGTTTTTTTATCGGACAGCATGTGTCGGCGCTCGCTCGAGAAGGGTGGAAAACTGCAAGACCCCTTGTCTCGGGACCTCCGCGTGGCCCTGCAACCACGTCACCCCGAAGATTGCTTTCGTATGACAAACGGCCTTGACCGTGCGTCTCAGTTCTTGCGAGAATCCGCCGCAAATCCGTTACTTTTTGGCACTTTAGGGTTATTTTCAGATTTTCTGAGAGCCTGTCCGCCTGATTCGGAGCGTTTTTGATGGGCTTGCGCGAAACAGAAACCGCCTCCCGTTCCTCCCTGCGGAGCGGCATCTCCCACAGCCATTTCGACGTGGCTGCCGAACCCCCGCATCGGCAATTCCTGGCCTGGCGCGAGCGCGTGGGCCATGTGATCGACGTCGTCCCCTCGGCGTCGGACATCGGCAAGCCGTTCCACGCGTCCATCGACCGGTACGAAGTCGGCGACATCGTCTTCACCGACTGCCGCTCCGACGCCATGCTGCTCGAGCGCTCGCTCGCGCGCATCTCCACCGACAACGTCCGCAACTACGCCTTCCACGTGTTCGCCGAAGGCGACGTCGACAGCGTGACCGTGCGCTCCTCGGCGCAGCGCGACGCACCGGCCGCGGCGAAGTTCGTGGCGCTCGACATGGGCCAGCCGGTGCGCATGCATCGCAACGCCTGCCATGTGCTGACCTTCTTCGTGCCGGGCGCGATGGTGCAGGAGGTTTTTCCGGACCCCGCGGCCGTCCACGTCCGCACGATGCAGCCCGACTCGCCCATCGCACAGCTGGCGCTGGACCACACGGCCGCGCTCGGCCGGGAGATCGCGACCCTGAGCGCCCCGGCCGCCGAAAGCGCCGTGCGCGACGCCGTGCAGTTGCTGCTCGCGGGCTTCGGCAAGCAGGCGCGCCTGAGCGGCGGCGCGCGTGCAGCCACCCGCGCGGCGATGTTCGGGCAGGTGCGCCGCTATGTGCAGGCCAACCTGCATCGCGCCGACCTGTCTCCGGAGAACGTTCTGGCGGCGCTGCATCTTCCGCGCCCGACCCTGTACCGGCTGTTCCAGCACGAAGGCGGCCTGGGTGCGTACATGCGCCACCTGCGGCTGCGGCATGCGGCCGACGACCTCGTGCGCTATCCGCACACCATGGTGACCGACGTGGCCTACGGCGTCGGGTTCAAGAGCCCGTCGGACTTCACGAGGGCCTTCCGAAGGGCCTACGGCATGTCGCCGCAGGAGTTCAGGGCTTCGTCGGGCGCGCCTCACTGACCACCCGCGCGATCCACGCCAGCAGCACGGCGACGACCTCGTCGCGGTTGACCTCGTTGAGCGTCTCGTGGCGCGCACCGCCGAACACGTGGCTCGACACGTCTCGCAGCCCCGCCTCGCGGTAGCGCTGCACCAGCGGGTAGAACCACTCGGCCTTGTTGCTGACCGGGTCCTGGTCGCCAATGAACAGGTACAGCGGCAGATCGGGGCGGATGCGCTGTCGCATCGCCTCGGGCGTCAGGTCCGCCAGCTTCGCGAACATCGAGCCCAGCCCCTCGGCCGAGACGGTGAAGCCGCACAGCGGATCGGCGATGTACGCGTCGACCTGCGCCGGGTCGCGGCTGAGCCAGTCGAACGGCGTGCGCACATCGGGCAGCGCGGCGTTCATGTCCTCCAGCTTGAAGCCGGACTGCAGCGCGGTCCCCAGCAGGTCGAGCGCCGACGTGCCCGAAAGCACGGCCCCCGACAGCAGCGCGCTGTGCTCGACGAGGTAGTACTGCGTGGCGAACGAGCCCATGCTGTGGCCCAGCAGGATCAGCGGCAGCCCCGGGTGCACGCCGCGCACGTGGCGGCTCAGGAGCGCCATGTCGTCCACCAGGCCAGCGAAAGCGCGTGGACCGAACTCGCCCAGCTCGCCGCGCGCGGCGGCGCCCTTGCCGTGGCCCCGGTGCTCGTTGGCGTAGACGACATAGCCGGCCTCCACCAGCGCTTGCGCCAGATGCCGGTAGCGCAGCGAATGCTCGCCCATGCCATGCGCCAGTTGAATCACGGCGCGCTGCGTCGGGCCTTGCCAGCGATGCGCTTCGATCGCGATGCCGTCGTTGGAAGTCAGGTCGAAGTGCGTCTCTGTGCTCGGCATGCAGTGCTCCATTGAAAAGGGAACGCCATCCTAGGGGGTGGCGGGCGCAGCGAGGATCAGGGCTTTCCAGCTTCTTGCGCGCGGCGGGCCGCGAGCAGCCCCACCATCTTCTTCAAGGCTGCCTCCAGCGTGGGCTCGACGTGGATCGAGCAGGCCAGCATCAGGTTCAGCGGCTGGCCGAAGTCTTCGACGGCAATACCGGTTCCGGTTTCGCGCAATACGCCGTTCGCGTCCACTTCGCACGGCAGCGCCGCGCGCACGCGACCTGCATAACTGCCTTCGGGCACGCCATAAGCCACGACCGGAATCCCCAGCGCGACTGCGGCCCCCACCTCGAACACCGTGCCCGAGTCTGGCTCCAGTCCCCTGAAGCTGGCGAGATTGGCGAGAACGCCATCGGCGCCGCGAAGGCGCTGCATGTTGGCCTCGTAGATCTGCATCTCCGGAGTCTGCGTGCTCTGGTCTTCGTTGCCATCCGCGGGTAACAGGACCGCAAGGCCCGCGGCTTCGCAAGCCGCCTTGAGCCGGACGAAGTGCTCTCTCGCGTCAGGACGAAAGACATCCGGCCCGGCCAGGTAGACGCGCGGACGCGGCGCGATGTCGAGGGCTTCATTCATCGGCAAAGCATCGGCTATTTCCGGGCCGGGCTCAATCCCGGCGGCGTGACGGGAAGTGACAGGCAGCCAGATGCATTCATGGCGGATTGGGCAAGAAGTTCGCACGAAACGGCTACCACCCAGCGCCCGTTTTTCTGAAGAATCGCTGCACCACCCAAGCTACGGTGCCGCTCTAGCGCAAAAGTACCAAACGGCGGCCCGCGCCGGCCTTTCCCCTTCGCATCGCGTTTTGCAGGATCAGGCAGAAACCGCGTTCGATCCGGATAACGCTTGCGGCCCTTGCCGCGAGAAACTTCCCGTCATGCCCGGCGCACGCTCATCTCTGGTGTGCGCCCCGGGGCAAACCGACCAGCACAAGGAGTTCACCATGACCGCAATCCAGGAAAAAGTCGTCCTCATCACCGGCGCGAGCAGCGGTATCGGCGAAGCGACCGCGCGGCTGCTTGCGCGGCGCGGCGCCAAGGTGGTGCTCGGTGCGCGGCGCACCGACCGGCTCGCGGCGCTCGTGGCCGAGATCGAAGCCACCGGCGGCACCGCCAGCTTCCAGCGCCTCGACGTCACGCACCGGCCCGACGTGGAAGCATTTGCCGAGTTCGCCCTCGAGACGCACGGGCACATCGACGTGCTGGTGAACGCCGCGGGCGTGATGCCGATGTCGCCGCTGTGGAACCGCAAGATCGAGGAGTGGGAACTCATGATCGACGTGAACCTGCGCGGCGTGCTGCTCGGCATTGCGGCCGTGCTGCCGACGATGCAGGAGCAGGGCTGGGGCCACATCGTCAACGTGGCGCCGGTGGCGATGCAGGGCGTGTCGCCCGCCTCCGCCGTCTACCACGGCACGCAGTACGCGGTGAACGCGATCTCCGAGGGGCTGCGCCAGGAGCACGCCGGCCGCCTGCACGTGACGATGATCAGCCCCGACGTGAACGGCCCGGGCGACCCGCTGGCCGAACGCATCGCCAACAGCTACTCGCGCGAGCGCATGCGCACCAACCGGCGCATCGCGGTGCCGGTGGACGCGGTGGCCCGTTCGATTGCCGGCGCCATCGAGGGCTACGGCATCACCGTCGACACGATGCGGCTGCCCTACAGGCAGAAGCCGCATCCCGCCGTGTACGTGCAGTGATTCAGTACGTCTTGTAGGGCAGGAACTTGCCCGAAAGCACCACGTTGACCCGGTCGCCCTTCGGGTCGGCCTGGCGCTGGATGTCCATGCTGAAGTCGATGGCGCTCATGATGCCGTCGCCGAACTCCTCATGGATCAGTTCCTTGATGGTGGTGCCGTACACGCTCACCACCTCGTACCAGCGGTAGATGAGCGGGTCGGTCGGCACCGGCGTGGGCAGCGAGCCCTTGTAGGGCACCACCTGCAGCCATTTCTGCTCTTCCGGCGTGAGGCCGAAGATCTTGCCGACGACCTTGGCCTGCTTGTCGTCGAGCGTCATCTGGCCGAGGCAGGCGGCGGTGGTCCACTCCTTGGAGAGACCGACCTTCCTGGCCACGTCGGCCCACTGGATGCCCTTGCTCACCTTGACGGTGATGATCTTCTCCGTGACGTCGTTGTGGTTCATGCGGTCTCCTGTTTGAACATGCCGGAGCAAGCAACAGCCGTGCCGGAGGTCAGCGCAACTTGCGCTCCGCTTCCTTGATGGGCTGGTCGTTGATGCTCGCGAAGCGGCGCTGCATCAGGCCGTTCTCCGCGAACTCCCAGTTCTCGTTGCCGTGGCTGCGATACCACTGGCCCGCGTCGTCGTGCCACTCGTACTCGAAGCGCACCGCGATGCGGTTGTCCATGAAGGCCCACAGCTGCTTCTTCAGCCGGTAGTCGAGCTCGCGCGTCCACTTGCGCGAGAGGAACTCGACCACCTGCTCGCGGCCGTTGACGAACTCGGCGCGGTTGCGCCACTCGGTGTCGGGCGTGTAGGCCAGGCTCACGCGTACGGGGTCGCGTGAGTTCCAGGCGTCTTCGGCCGCCTGGACTTTCTTGATGGCCGATTCGAGGGTGAAGGGCGGCAGCGGGGGGCGTGATTCCATGAGAGTCTTTCAATGAGGTGGCAAGAGGGAATGCACCGCAATGTGCCACATGTAGACAGACCTGTCTACATGCCTACAATCGCACCATGGACATCTCCGCACTGCCGGCGCGCGAGCGCATCCTGCTCACCGCCCACGACCTCTTCTATGCCGACGGCATCCGCGCCACCGGCATCGACCGCGTCATCGCTGCGTCGGGCGTCACCAAGGTCACGTTCTACCGGCACTTCCCGTCGAAGGACGACCTGGTGCGCGCCTTTCTCGACCACCGCCACGGCCTGTGGATGGCGTGGTTCGTCGACGCGCTGGGCCGGCGCGGCGCGCAACGGCGCATCGAGGGCGGGCAGGCGCTGATGGTGCTGGCCGACGTGATGGCCGAGTGGTTCGCCGACCCGGCGTTTCGCGGCTGCGCGTTCATCAACTCGGTGGTGGAGATCGGCGCCAGCGTGGCCGGCGCCACCGGCATCGCGCGCGAGCACAAGCGCGAGATGGTCGAAGTCATCGCGGGCCTGCTGCCCGATGTTCCGCAACGCATGGCGCTCGCGCAGGCTGCGGCGCTGGGCGTGGACGGCGCCATCGTCAAGGCGCAGATGGGCGACGCGGCACTGGCGCGCGAAGCCGTCGACGACCTGCGCCGGCTGCTCCAGGCACTGACGGCCACGCTCGCCGTCGCCTAGGCCGGAGCACTGGCAGCCGGGAGCGTTCGATACCATCGAACCCCGCAGCTTTAGCCGACAAGAAGATGGTTTCACCGCGCCTCCCCTCGACCCAGGGCCTCCAGGCCTTCGAGGCCGTCGCGCGCCTGCGCAGCGTGAACCTGGCGGCCGAGGAACTCAGCGTGACGCCCAGCGCGGTGAGCCACCGCATCCGCCAGCTCGAGCTTCTGCTGGAACTCAAGTTCTTCACCGGCAGCGACTTCAGCCTCAGCGCCGACGGCATGGCTTACCTGGCCCGCGTGCGCGAGGCCATTGCGGCACTGCAGCAAGTGCCCGGCCGCGAGCCGGCGTCGCAGATGCGGCGGCTGCGCGTGGCGGTCACGCCCACCTTCTCGCGGCAGATACTGCTGCCCCGGCTCGCGCGCTTTCGCGACACCTACCCGAACATCGAGCTGATGCTGCAGGTGACGGCGCCGGTGCGCAGCTCCACACTGGAAGAGGTCGACCTGGAGCTGCGCTTCGGCACCGGCCCGTTTCACGACCGCGAGTTCTGCCAGCTGCTGGCCGACGAGGTGTCGCCCGCGTGCAGCCCGGCGTACCTGCAACGCCACGGCCCGTTCGAGGACGGCTTCTCGACCGACGCCGAGGTGTCTCGCTCGCAGTTGCTGCGCACGCCGCTGGAGTCTTGGCGCACCTGGTTCAAGGCCTGCGGCATCGGGCTGCCCGAGCCCGCCAGCGGCCACCAGCTCACCGACCTGGGCCTGGCGCTCGATGCGGCGGCGGAAGACTTCGGCGTGGTGCTGATGCACCTGAAGCTCGGCAGCGCCTGGCTCGACAACGGCCGGCTCGTGCGGCTGTCGCCGCGCAGCGTGCCTTCGCCCAACGCCTACTTCCTGTGCTGGCGGCCGGGCACCATGGAACGCTGGGAATGCGCCACCTTCGTCGAGTGGCTGCGGCAGGCGCTGCGCGACTGAATTCTTTTCAGCCGAGGCCCCCGCTTTTTTCAGATGGCCCGCCGGGGCACCTGCCGATAATGGCCGGTTAGCCCTCGCCAACCCACAAAGACCATCCAGGAGACGCACCGTGCCCGACCTTTCCAAGATCACCAGCATCGAAGACCTGCGGGTGATCGCCAAGCGGCGCGTGCCGAAGATGTTCTACGACTACGCCGACTCCGGCGCCTGGACCGAGGGCACCTACCGCGCCAACGAAAGCGACTTCCAGAAGATCAAGCTGCGCCAGCGCGTGGCGGTGAACATGGAAGGCCGCTCGCTGCGCACCACCATGGCCGGGCAGGAAACCGCGATGCCCGTGGCCATCGCGCCCACCGGCCTCACCGGCATGCAGCACGCCGACGGCGAGATCCTCGGCGCCCGCGCGGCCAAGGCCTTCGGCATTCCGTTCACGCTGTCGACCATGAGCATCTGCTCGCTGGAAGACATCGCCGAGCACACCGGCCGCCACCCGTTCTGGTTCCAGCTCTACGTCATGAAGGACCGCGACTTCATCGAACGCCTGATCGAGCGCGCCAAGGCGGCCAACGTCACCGCGCTGCAGCTCACGCTGGACCTGCAGATCCTGGGCCAGCGCCACAAGGACATCAAGAACGGCCTCACCGCGCCGCCCAAGCCCACCATCAAGAACCTCATCAACCTCGCCACCAAGCCGGCCTGGTGCATGGGCATGCTGGGCACGAAGCGACGCACCTTCGGCAACATCGCGGGCCATGCCAAGGGCGTGAAAGACCTGTCGTCGCTGTCTTCGTGGACCGCCGAGCAGTTCGACCCCGCGCTCAGCTGGGCCGATGTCGAGTGGATCAAGAAGCTCTGGGGCGGCAAGCTCATCCTCAAGGGCATCATGGACGTGGAAGACGCGCGCCTGGCCGCCAACAGCGGCGCCGATGCGCTCATCGTGTCGAACCACGGCGGCCGCCAGCTCGACGGTGCGCCCTCTTCCATCGCGGCACTGCCCGCCATCGTCGAAGCGGTGGGCAGCGAGATCGAGGTGTGGATGGACGGCGGCATCCGCAGCGGGCAGGACGTGCTCAAGGCCCGCGCGCTGGGCGCACGCGGCACGCTCATCGGCCGCAGCTTCCTGTACGGGCTGGGCGCCCACGGCGAGGCCGGCGTGACGCGCGCGCTGCAGATCATCCAGAAGGAGCTCGACATCACCATGGCCTTCTGCGGCCGCACGAACATCGACGACGTCGATTCGAGCATCCTGCTGCCCGGCACGTTCTAGGGCCTGCGCGAAGGCCACTTCGGGGGTAGGCCGATGAGGCGCCGGCTGACACGGCGCCCCCACGTGCAGGCGCAGAATGTTTTGGCAACAACAACATCGCCCGCACGGCGGCAAAGGCACCATGAGCGCAGTCACGCCTACCCATGGAGGCCAGACGGCTTCCTCTCCTTCGTCCCCTTCGTCCCCACCGCACTACAGCGCCGAAGAAAAACGCCACCGCGTCTTCGCGATCATGGCGGCCTCCTCGGGCAACCTGGTCGAGTGGTTCGACTTCTACGTGTATGCCTTCTCGGCGCTGTACTTCGCGCCGGCCTTCTTTCCCAAATCGGACCCCACCGCGCAACTGCTGAACACCGCTGGCGTGTTCGCGGCCGGCTTCCTCATGCGGCCCATCGGCGGCTGGCTGTTCGGCCGCGTGGCCGACCGGCTCGGGCGCAAGACCTCGATGCTGATCTCCGTCACCATGATGTGCGGCGGCTCGCTGGTCATCGCGGCGCTGCCCACCTACGCGCAGATCGGCGCCTGGGCGCCCTTCCTGCTGCTCATCTGCCGCCTGTTCCAGGGCCTGTCGGTGGGCGGTGAATACGGCACCACCGCCACCTACATGAGCGAGGTCGCGCTGCGCGGCCAGCGCGGCTTCTTCTCGTCGTTCCAGTACGTCACGCTGATCGGCGGGCAACTGCTGGCGGTGCTGGTCATCGTGGCGCTCGAGCAGATGCTGACCGAGGCCGAACTCAAGGCCTGGGGCTGGCGCATTCCGTTCGTCATCGGCGCCATCGCCGCCGTGGTCGCGCTGCTGCTGCGCCGCACGCTGCATGAAACGCAGAGCGCCGAGGCCCGGGAGAACAAGGAGGCCGGCAGCATCGCGGGCCTCTTCAAGCACCACACGCCTGCGTTCCTGACGGTGCTGGGTTACACGGCCGGCGGCTCGCTCATCTTCTACACCTTCACCACCTACATGCAGAAGTACCTGGTGAACACGGTGCACCTGCCGATCAAGACCGCGAGCTACGTCATGACCGGCGCGCTGTTCGTCTACATGTGCATGCAGCCGGTGTTCGGCGCGCTGTCGGACCGCATCGGGCGGCGCAACAACATGCTGCTGTTCGGCGGACTGGGTGCGCTGGCCACGGTGCCCATTCTCACGGCCCTGCAGCACACCACCAGCCCGGTGCTGGCCTTCGTGCTCATCATCGTGGCCCTGGCCATCGTGAGCTTCTACACCTCCATCAGCGGCATCGTGAAGGCCGAGATGTTCCCGCCCGAAGTGCGCGCGCTGGGCGTCGGGCTCGCCTACGCGGTGGCGAACGCCATCTTCGGCGGCTCGGCGGAGTATGTGGCGCTGGGCCTCAAGTCGCTGGGCCACGAGTCGGCCTTCTTCTGGTACGTGAGCGCGATGATGGTCCTCGCCTTCGTCGTCAGCCTGCGCCTGCCGCGGCAGGCCAGCTACCTGCATCACGATCACTGAGGGTGCAAAACCCCTTTGTTCGGGCAATTCAGACCCGAAGCAACGGGACATACTTCCGCCTCCTAGAGGAAAGAGGCATGAAGTCAAAGCTGGAAACAGCCATGGTGTGCGGCGGTGCCGTGCTCGTCTACGGGGCGCTGATCGGCGTGTTCGCGGCCTATCCACCGGCCGCCACCGGCGACTGGGCAGCCTGGGCCCAGGCCTTCGGCTCCGTCACCGCCATCGGCCTGGGGCTGTGGGTCGTGCAGCGTCAGCACACGCTGGAAATGCAGCGCCGCGAGGCACGCAAGCTGGCGGCGCGGCTTGCAATGCACCAGGGGGCGCTGCAACTGATCAACGCGGTTTATGTGGTCGCGGAGAAGGTCAAGTCGCACCCCGACGAAACCGCGCTCGACCTGCTTCACCTGTCGCTCGAAGTCGAAGGCATCACGTCGGCGCTGGCGAATGTGGACCACCTGCGCTTCGAAACCCCGCGTGCCATCGACGCGCTGCTGGCGGCGCAGGCGGCTTCGAGGAAGCTGCTGGCGCATCTGCAGCGGGCTTATGACTTGTCTCTGGATGGGCGGGGGCACAAGTGGGCGCCGGTGAAGGAGTTTGCGGAGCAGGCCAGTGCGTTGGTGAGGCCGCCTATGGAAGCGTTTCGGCTGGAAGTCGCCGAGGCGGAGAAAGTCGTGACACTGGGCTGAGGCCGGGGCTGCCAACATCGCGTGGCTATACTGCCGCCGTCACGTCAAAAACAGGCGTGATCGGGATTGGCGTCCCGAGTAACTGCTGCGACGAAAGCCGCAGATTTCTCCGCAAGGACTTTGCGGCTTCGTCGTTCATGCCTCCATTTTTTTGGCGGCTCGAGCAGGGAGCCGAGAGGCTCGCCGGTTTGCGCAAGCAGTTCCCGGTACGCCAACCTGTTCGAGCTGCCGCCTCCAATTGGCGTTGGGTGCGGCGGTTTACGCAAACCGAACTGCTGGAGCCCATTCATGGCTGCATTTGCTCGCGCGTCCGCGCACATCCCTTCGCTCCCCGCATCTTCAGAAACCGCCAGCGTCGAATCGCTTGCGCTGCAGGCATGCGACGACATCGACAGCCTTCACGAGGTGCAGCGCGCGTATGCGGGCATCGAGAAGCTCATCGCTTCACAGGCAGTGACTGACACGGAAGAGATTCATCCGACCCGCACCGAGCTCAGCGCGCTGGTGCGTGTGGTCAATGACGAACTGCAGCGGCGGATTGAAACAGCCGAAACCACGATTCAGGCGTTGCGTGTCGTCTTGAGTGGAGCCGGCCTGCAATGAATACAGCATCCGGAGCATGTCCCGTCCCGAACAGGATGCGGGCTCTCGCTGAAATCGCTGCGCCTGAAGCCGAGGTCAACCTTCAACGCCATGTGGTTAAGAGCATCTCTGCTCATTGAAAGCCTATTTCGACCTTTGCAAAGCAAAGGACATCTCATTGCCCAACTTTCTCGCCGACATAGCGAAGCAGCGGAGCAACATGGGTCAGCATGATGGAGACGGCTTGATCTTTGTCATCAAGAATTGCCGACAAAAACTCCCAGTCGTCATAAAGTTGTCCGTGCTCAAAGCTTTCTGGCTTCTCAGCGAAGTCATACCGCTCTCCTTCGGCCACGTCCCAGTAGCTGTCGTTTTCGAGCTCGACACTGATCTGTCCGAGGTCATGTTCCATGTGATCGAAAATTCGATTGATCACCAACCGGAGTTCGGTGAGATTTATCTCAATTGCCATTTGTTCGCTCACATTCTTCTAGCTGTTTCTTGAAGTTGGCTATTTGACGCCGCAAACTGGCGATGCGGCTCAAGTAGATCGTGTCGCAGAGAGCCTGATCCTTCTTTTCTATTGCGCCGGCCAAGAACCCCTTGTTGTCCATCGATAACGGGTTAGCCAAATATTCGCTCAGCTTTCGTTCGTGATCAAGCATCTGGTTTCGTAGCCTCTGGCATCGGTCTTTACCATCACCACCACGAAGGCACGAGTGTGTGTTCGATGCCTCAATTGGCGAGGATGCGAGCATCGGCCCCGTGATATTCGAACCAAATCGAAACCCTTGGAGGCCATTGATGGCTGCATTTGCTCGCGCGTCCGCGCATACCCCTCACTCCCCGCATCTTCAGAAACCGCCAGCGTCGAATCGCTTGTGCTGCAGGCATGCGACGACATCGACAGCCTTCACGAGCTGCGGCGCGCGTACGCGGGCCTTGAGAAGCTCATCGCCACACAGGCAGTGACCGACACAGAAGAGATTCATCCGACCCGCACCGAACTCAGCGCGCTGGTGCGGGTGGTCAATGACGAACTGCAGCGGCGGATTGAAACGGCCGACATCACAGTTCAGATGCTACGTGCCGTATTGAGTAAAGGTAGTTTGTAATGAACACGGCCAGCCTTCACTGATTTTCCCAGAGAAGTTCAAATGAGCTGATGCCGCGAGATCGTCGATACGGTGAACGCCGTCCGCTCGAGCCGTCGATTGTTTAGGGGTTCTCCGGGGCGACGGCGGGCAGGGGAAAAAATGCCCTACTCGGATTCATGCCGTATGCCGCTTCCATCGATGCGGCAACACCATTTTGCCGCACTGGCCCAGCTCGCATCGCTACTGTTTCGCTCAACCACCCCGTCAGCAACCAAGTTTTGAGGCTGGTCGTCCGCGCCAACGTCAGCCTCGTAAACATGCACGACAAGTCCTTCGCGGAGAAGGACTGTTTCCCCAGATGAATTCGTCCGAACATCGGTCTTTGATAACAGCACGAGATCAGGCTCCAGCATTTCGTTGAAGTCCACCGAGATGCGAGATTGTTTCATATTCATTTTTCCTTTATCTGCGTTGGGCGGGTGGTACAGGGTTGGGTATCGTCGGTGTAAAGAGTCGCTCCAAGTTTGAGCCGTTCAACCCGTCAACTGTCGCGTGATTGGGATTGCCCGGTCTTCCATCTAAGGTCACACGCCCTCCCGCCGCCCTAATCTCACCCACAGTGGTCACGCCAACCTGATTGTGCTTAAAGGCTCCCGCCAGCTCATCTACTGCCGCCCCCGGCCTGCATTGAGTAGACACCCCTCTCAACGTCCCATCTGATGCCCTGCTAACTCCAGAGCCATTATTAAAGTTCTCAGCTTTGCATGCCCCACCTCGGCAAACCAAGTCCGAGTCTGACGGCCTGCCTCCGCCGCTGCCTCCAGCACCTCTGCCACCAGTTGACGATGGAGCGCCCGCCCTTATGCTGCCTCCACCAATACCGCTGCTCCCTCCGGCCTGCGCCGGCCCTCCACCACCACCTTCAAGTATTTGAATGTCGCGGGGTTGCCGAATATCTGGCGCTAATCCCAGCGGATCGCTATAGCTCAACGGATCGCCGTCGACATAGCCGAATCGATTCCATCCCCCATCTAGGCCGATGGGATCGCCCTGCGTGTAGCGGGCCGTTGTAGGGCTGTATGTTCTGTATCCGTTATAGAACAGCCCCGACTCTTCATCCGCATACTGCCCCGGATACCGCAGGTTGAACTTCACCTCCGAGATGTTCGTCGTGCCCAGGTTCGGCGTCGTATCGGTGTTGGCAAACCTGTTCCTCGCCGTCGTCGGCTTGTCCTCCCCGAACGCGCTGTAGCCCCACTGCCAGACCACCTGCCCATTGGCGTTGGTGAGCCTGCGCGGCGTGTTCAGGTGATCACTGTGGATGGCGTAGGTGTTGCCATTGACGATCGCCGCGATCGGCATCGGCCCGTTGGCCGTCGGCAGATAGATGTACTGGCTCTGCCCCGCACTGTTCGTGCCCCCGCTGCCCGCCTCCGCGATCAGCGTGCCTTGCTCGTCGTAGATGTAGGCGTAGCCCAGTTGTTCGGCTTGTGTTGTCGCTGGGCTCCACAGCTTCGTGAAGAACGCGATCAGGCTCTGCATGAAGCTGGGGTCGGCTGCATTGCCCTGGCTCGGCGGATACAGCGGCTCCGTCTTGAATACTCGCTGCCCCAGCGCGTTGTGCGCGTAGCGCGTGGTCGGGCTGGTGTCCGTGGCGCCCGTTGTCGATGCCGCCAGGCGCCCTTCGGCGTCGTAGGTGTAGCTGCGCAGGCCATCCGTCACCATGTCGCCGTTGGCGTTGTAGCCGTAGCTGACGCCGGTGTTGGTTGATCCGTTGATGGTCTGGCTGAAGCCTGTGAGCCGGTTGCTCGTTGCGCCCACCGTGTAGGTGCGGTTCGTCGTCTGCCCGTTCAGGGCCCGGGTGCTGCTGGCGCGGTTGCCGTTGGCGTCGTAGCCGAAGCCCGCGGTGTTGCCCGTGGCATTGAAGCCCACGATGCGCCCGACCGCGTTGTAGCCCACGCTCCAGGTGATGTTGGCGGTTGCGATGGTGTTGTGCGTCGGGTCGGTGTCGCCGGGCTGGTAGAGGTTCTGCGTCAGGCTGGTGATGCGCCCGGCGGCGTCGTAGACGTAGCTGCTGAACTCGGTGCCGGTCAGCCGGCCTGCAGTGTCGTAGGTGCGGCTGGCGGCGATGACCGGGCTCGCGAACGCCCAGCTCCACGCCGTGGGCTGGCCCAGCGGGTTCCAGGCGATGCCGCTGACCAGCGGGGTGCCGTTCCAGTTCAGGCCCGTCAGGCGGCCTGTGGCGTCGTAGACGTGGCTGAGGGTGCCTGCGTTGGGATAGCCGATGCTCGCCAAGGTGCCGTTGGCGTTGTAGCCGTAGCTGACCTGCTGCACGCTGCCGTTGATCAGGGTCTGCTTCTTGAGGGTGACGCGGCCGAAGGCATCGCGGGTGTACTCGGTGGTGCCGCTGCGGTCGACGATCTCCGACAGATAGCCCTTGCTGTTGGCTGTGAGGTCGTAGCGCAGGGTGGTGGTCTTGCCGTCGGCGAAGACCAGGCTTGTGGGGCGGCCCAGGGCATCGCGCGTGATGGTCGTGGCCTGGCCCAGGGCGTCGGTGATCTGGCTGGGCAGGCCGAGGTTGTCGTACTGGGTGTTG
>PJUB01000173.1_pt1 | contig 41250 bp, 39 predicted proteins | sample 1512141 | NCBI WGS metagenome assembly PJUB01 (sample SAMN08177677, study PRJNA422409) | Soil metagenome, whole genome shotgun sequencing project. | isolation source: Soil enriched on filter paper: alkali lignin treatment | place: USA: Madison | collected 2015-01-15 | reverse complement strand
CCATGCCGCCCAGCGCCGCGATGCCGGGCAGCACGATGCGGGACACGCCGCGCAACTGGCCGTCGAGCACTTCGCGTTTGATTTCCAGGCCGACCAGCAGGAAGAACACGGCCATCAGGCCGTCGTTGATCCAGTGCAGCACGGATTCCTTGAGGCTGACGGGGCCGGCTTGGAAGCCCAGCTTGGTGCCCAGAACGTCGAAGTAGTGCGGCGCCAGCGGGCTGTTGGCGATGACCAGGGCGGCCGCGGCCGCCAGCATCAGCACATAGCCGCCAAGGGCTTCGGAGCGAAGAAACGCCTGCAGAAATGAAACGGGCCGGGACGACGATTGGGGGGCCTGCAGGGTCACTGGAGCATCCTTTATTGCCTTTGAAGCGATTCAATTCAAGAAGCTGAACTTTACCTTAAAGGTGGTGGCTGGCCGTCAAAAATCGGGAATTTCGGTGAACGTCATGCTAACTATCGGAAATTTCTACAGGGCTGCGAAATCGGCGACTCAATGCCACAACAGCGCGTTCATGGCTTCGACCAGCCGGTTGCGGTAGCGCGGCAGCAGCGCCTGCACGCGGGCCTGGCGTTCGGCCCATTCGGCGGGTTCGCTGCCCTGGATGATGCGCGGGGGCGCCCAGATCGGATCGGGAAAATGTCGGTCGCCGCGCCAGCGCGGAATCACGTGCCAGTGCAGGTGCGGCACCATGTTGCCCAACGACGCCAGGTTGATCTTGTCGGGCGACAGGATTGACTGCTGCGCTTCTTCCACGACGTACACGGCCCGCATCAGCAGCTCGCGGCCGTGGGTGGACAGGCTGGTCATTTCGGGCAGGTGGGCGTTCCAGATGACGCGGGTGAAGCCGGGGTAATCCGGGTCGTCGACTTCGATCAGGCGCAGGTGCGGCCCCCGCCACAGCAGCGTGCCGCCGTCTTCCTGGCAGAGCGGACAGTTGGGGTCGCGCGCGCTCACGGCAGCACCTTGCGGTATTGGATGAAGCCGGAACGGTCGGCGATGCGGTCGTACAGCTGCATCGCGGTGGCGTTGGTTTCGTGGGTCAGCCAGTACACGCGGGCGCAGTTGGCGGCCGCGGCCTGGGCATAGACGTGTTCGATCAGTTTGCGGCCGGCGCCGGTGCCGCGGGTGTCCGGGTCGACGTACAGGTCTTGCAGGTAGCAGTAGTCGCCGGCGGTCCAGGTGGACCGGTGGAAGATCCAGTGCACCATGCCGACCGCCTTGCCGCTGTCGTAGGCCAGGGCGGCGTGCATGGGTTCGGCGGGGTCCAGGAAGCGCGCCCAGGTGTTGCGCGTGACGGCATCGGCGATGTCGACGCGGTAGAAGTCCTGGTAGCCCTTCCAGAGGGGCAGCCAGACGTCGAAGTCGGCGGGGACCACGGGGCGGATGTCGGCGGAACTCATGGGGGCGGGTCCTTTTGCGGATCAGAGTTGGCTTTCGAGGGTTTCGACGATGTGCCGCAGCACTTGAAGGCGAGCGTAGCGCTTGTCGTTGGCCGACACCAGATGCCAAGGGGCGTGCTGGACGTCGGTGCGGGCCAGCATTTCGTTGGTGGCTGCGGCGTATTCCTTCCACTTGTCGCGGTTGCGCCAGTCGTCGGGGGTGATCTTGAAATTCTTGAAGGGCGATTTCTCGCGGTCCTTGAAACGTTCAAGCTGCACGTCGGCGGTCACTGCCAGCCAGAACTTCAGCACCAGCGCGCCGCTGCCGGCCAACTGCGCTTCGAAGTCGTTGATCTCGGCGTAGGCGCGGCGCCATTGCGACGGCGGCGTGAGTTTTTCGACCCGCTCGACCAGCACCCGGCCGTACCACGAGCGGTCGAAGATGGCGATGCGGCCCCGGCGCGGCACGTGGCGCCAGAAGCGCCACAGGTAGGGGCGCGCCATTTCATAGCTGTTGGGCGCGGCGATGGGGGTGATGTCGAACTGGCGGGCGTCCAGCGCGTGGGTGATGCGGCGGATGGCGCCGCCCTTGCCGGCGGCGTCCTGGCCTTCGAAGACCAGCACCAGCGAACGATCCAGGAATTTCTTCGAGCGGGCGGCGCGCGCCAGCCGGCCTTGCAGCAGGCCGAGCTCGGATTCGTAGTCGTCGCGGTCGACCTTGGCGTCGTAATCCAGCTGGCCCAGGCGGTCCAGGATGCGGGCCGGGCCGGTGTGCGCCACGAACGACGCGGGAATACGCGGCACCGCGTGCTGGCGCATGGCGGCCAGCACGGCCTCGGCCGTGCGCGCGGCGCGCATGTTCTCGTCGGCGCTGGGAATGACGACCCAGGGCGCGTGGCCGCTGTCGGTGTGGTTGATGACGACCTGGCCGCTATTGCGGATGCGGTCGTATTTCTTGTGGACTTTCAGGTCCACCGGGCTGACCTGCCACGATGTTTCGGGGCTGGCCAGGAGGCGCTGCGCGCGAGCCTGCTGGGCTTCGGACGACAGGTGGAACCACAGCTTGATGATCTGCACGCCTTCGGCGGCCAGCATGGCTTCGAAGCGGCGGATGGCCACCGATTGCGCTTCGATGCTGTCCTGGTTGGGCTTCTTGCGCGCGGCTTCGCGGATCAGCGGCGTGTACCACGAGCCGAATACGATGCCGGTGCTGCCCTTGGGCGGCAGGTCTTTCCAGTAGCGCCACATGGGCGGACGCTCAAGCTCCTCGCCTTCGGGCGCACCGTAGGCCAGCGTCTTGATGTGACGCGGGTCCATCCATTCGTTGAGCAGGTTGACCGTGGCGCCCTTGCCGGCGCCGTCGATGCCGGCCACCACCACCAGCAGGGTCTTCTCGGCCTTCTGCAAGCGCTGGTATTGCGCATTCAACAGCGCCACGCGCAGCCGCGCCTCGAGTGGCTTGAAGTCTTCTTTCGACAGGGTGGGGTCGGCTTCGGCTTCGGCGAACATAGGGGATCCGTCAGGTCGGCAATCGTGCGATCGGGCGATCTTGCGGGATAACCCGGCAGCGCGCAAGTGCGCCGCCGACGCGCGCGGCCTACAGCGTGTCCAGGGGAATCTTGAGGTAGCGCACGCCGTTGTCTTCGGGCGGGGGCAGGTGGCCGGCGCGGATGTTGACCTGGATGGCGGGCAGGATCAGCGTGGGCATGGACAGGGTGGCGTCGCGCCGCGTGCGCATGGCCACGAAGTCGTCTTCGGCCACGCCATCGTGCACGTGGATGTTGGCGCGGCGCTGCTCGGCCACGGTGGTCTGCCAGGCGGCCTCGCGCCCGGCGGGCGGGTAGTCGTGGCACATGTATAGGCGGGTGTCGCCGGGCAGGCCCAGAAGACGCTGGATGGACAGGTACAGCTGATGGGCGTTGCCCCCGGGAAAGTCGCAGCGCGCGGTGCCTACGTCGGGCATGAACAGCGTGTCGCCCACGAACACCGCGTCGCCGATGCGGTAGGCCATGTCGGCCGGCGTGTGGCCGGGCACGTGCAGGGCGGTGGCCGTCAGCGCGCCGATGCGGAAGGTTTCGCCATCCGTGAACAGATGGCCGAACTGCGATCCATCCAGCGGGAACTGCGGTTCCAGGTTGAAGATCTGCTTGAACACGCCCTGCACCGTGCGGATGCTCTGGCCGATGGCGATGACGCCGCCCAGCTGGCGCTGCAGGTAGGGCGCGGCCGACAGGTGATCGGCGTGGGCGTGGGTTTCCAGCAGCCATTCGGTTTTCAGGCCGTGCTCGCGCACGTAGGCCACGACCCGGTCGGCGCTGGCGGTGCTGCTGCGGCCGGACTTGGGGTCGTAGTCCAGCACCGAATCGATGACGGCGCAGGCGCCGCCCGGCGCGGCCTCGTGGACCACGTAGGTGACGGTGGCCGTGGCGGGGTCGAAGAAGGCTTGGATCTGGGGATTCATGGGCAAGGCGCCTTGGCCGCGCGGCGGCCGTCAACATCCATCAATATATATTTTTCAATAATATTGTTGGATAGTTTATACGTCAATATAATGATCAAATCCTGTTTCGCCGATTGATCGCCATCAAATGAATGCCCCCCTGACCGAATGCGAAGTCGCCGTGCTGCGCGAATCCGCCTCCCAGGCCTGCGCGCTGCTCAAGGCGCTGGCCAACGAAGACCGGCTGCTGCTCCTGTGCCAACTGGTGCAGGGGGAGCGCAACGTGGGCGAGCTGGAATCCCTGACCGGCATCCGCCAGCCGACCCTGTCGCAGCAATTGGGCGTGCTGCGTGACGAAGGCCTGGTGGCCACGCGCCGTGATGGCAAGTACGTCTATTACCAGATGGCCAGCTTCGAAGTCAGCCAGGTCATGAAAACCCTTTCCAACCTGTACTGCGGGCGCGCGATGGCGTCGCTGAAATGATGGTCGACTGGGCCGCTTTCACTCCCTGGACGGCTGCATTGGGCGGTCTGTTGATCGGCGCTGCCGCCGTGGGGTTGATGCTGGGAGCCGGCCGCATTGCCGGCATCAGCGGCATTCTGGGCGGCGTGCTTCCTCCCGGGCGGGATAGCGCCTGGCGCCTGGCGTTCCTGCTGGGGCTGGGCGTGTCGCCGTGGCTCTATCGCCTGGCTGCGAACCTGCCTGCCATCAGCGTCGAGGCCGGCACCGGCCGTTTGATCGTCGCGGGCCTGCTCGTGGGCCTGGGCACCCGATACGCGTCGGGCTGCACCAGCGGCCACGGCGTGTGCGGTCTGTCGCGAGGTTCGCCCCGCTCTTTCGTGGCCACCGCGCTCTTCATGGGCGCCGGGTTCGTCACGGTATATGTGGTGCGCCACGTGATCGGAGCCTGACATGCCTGCACTGTTCGCCTTCGCTGCCGGCCTGGTCTTCGGGCTGGGCCTGGTCATCTCCGGCATGGCCAACCCGGCCAAGGTGCTGGGCTTTCTCGACCTGGGCGGGCTGTGGGACCCCTCGCTGGCGTTCGTCATGGGCGGCGCCGTGGCGGTGGCCGCACCGGGCCTGGCCTGGCTGCGCCGCCGCCGTGCCAGCCTGTCCGGCGAACCGCTGCATTGGCCCACCGCGACGCGCATCGACCTGCGGCTGGCGGCGGGCAGCCTGGCGTTCGGCGCGGGGTGGGGGATGGCGGGCTTTTGTCCCGGGCCCGCGCTGGTGGCGGCCGCCGCGGGCGTGCACGCAGCCCTGGTTTTCGTTGCCGCCATGGTCGTCGGCATGGGGCTGTTTTCGGCCATTGAGTATTTCAAGCGCCGGCCCTGAGGGGGGCGGCGCCGACTACAGGGAGACAAGCATGCAGACAGCCGCAAAGGCGCAGCGCGATTTCGATGTGGTGGTGGTGGGCGGCGGGTCGGCGGGCATCGGCGTCACCGCCAGCCTGCTGCGCCGCCGGCCCGATCTGCGCATTGCCGTCATCGAGCCCAGCGACAAGCACTACTACCAGCCGGCCTGGACACTGGTGGGCGGGGGCGCATTCGACATTGCCAAGACCGTGCGGCCAACGCGCGCGGTGATGCCGGGCCGGGCGACCTGGCTGCAGGCTGCCGCGGCCGGCTTCGAACCCGAGGCCAACCAGGTCCGGCTGGCCGACGGCAGCGCCGTCAGCTACCAGCAACTGATCGTCTGCCCGGGCTTGCGGCTGGCGTGGGACAAGGTCGACGGCCTGACGGACACGCTGGGCAAGCACAACGTCACCTCCAACTACCGCTTCGACCTGGCGCCCTACACCTGGGAATTGGTGCGCGGCCTGAAGGGGGGCACGGCGCTGTTCACGCAGCCGGCCATGCCCATCAAATGCGCCGGCGCGCCGCAAAAGGCCATGTACCTGGCGTGCGACCACTGGCGCCGCTCCGGCGTGCTGGACCGCATCCAGGTGGAATTCGACCTGGCCGGCGCCGTGCTGTTCGGCGTGCCCACCTTCGTGCCGCCGCTGATGCGCTACGTCGACAGCTACGGCATTTCGCTGGCGTTCAATTCGGCGCTGGTGGCCGTGGACGGCCCGGGCCGCAAGGCCTGGTTCGACGTCAAGGACGCCGAAGGCGCCGTGACGCGGGTCGAGAAAACGTTCGACATGCTGCACGCGGTGCCGCCCCAGGTGCCGCACGATTTCCTGCGCCAGAGCCCGCTGGCGGACGCCGCCGGCTGGTGCGAGCTCGACCCGGCCACGTTGCGCCACGTGCGCTACGGCAACGTCTTCGGCCTGGGCGACGCCATCAGCACCACCAACGCCAAGACGGCCGCGGCGGCGCGCAAGCAGATCGTCACGGTGGCCGAGAACCTGCTGGCGGTGCGGGAAGGCCATGCGCTGCCGGTTGCTTACGACGGCTATGGCTCCTGCCCGCTGACGGTCGAGCGCGGTCGCATCGTGCTGGCCGAATTCGGCTACGGCGGCAAGCTGCTGCCTACGTTCCCGCTGGATCCGACCGTGCCGCGCAAGAGCGCCTGGTTCCTGAAGGCCACGATGCTGCCCTGGATCTACTGGAACGGCATGCTCAAGGGTCGTGAGTGGCTGGCCCGCCCGTTGGGTAACTGAGCGGGGCAGCATGAGTTATTCAGTGACGCTCATCAGCCTGGGGCTGGGCGGCGGCGTGGGCCTGATCCTGGGCCTGACGGGGGCGGGCGGGGCCATCATGGCGGTGCCGCTGCTGGTGTTCGGGCTGCACCTGAACGTGTCGCAGGCCGCACCGATCGCGCTGCTTGCCGTGGGCTTGTCGGCCGCGCTGGGGGCGGCGCTGGGGTTGCGCGCCGGCAAGGTGCGCTACCGCGCCGCCGGCTTCATCGCGGCGACCGGCATCGTCGTGTCGCCGCTGGGCCTGTGGGCCGCCCGGCGGCTGCCCAATGCGCCGCTGGCCATCATCTTTGCCGGCGTGCTGGGCATGGTGGCCTGGCGCATGTGGCGCCAGGGTTCCGGATCGGCCGCCACCACGGCAGCGCCGCCGCGCACGTCGCCCTGCCTGCTCAATTCGGACACCGGCCGCCTGCGCTGGACCGCGCCCTGTGCCCGCGCGTTGGCCGGCACGGGCGTCATCGCCGGATTCCTGTCGGGGTTGCTGGGCGTGGGCGGGGGCTTTGTCATCGTGCCCGCGCTGCGCCGCGCGACCGACCTGCCGATGCAGGTCATCGTCGGCACGTCATTGGCCGTGATCGCGCTCGTGTCGGCCAGCGGCGTGGTAGCCGCGGCCGCGGGCGGCCATCTGGACTGGGCCATCGCGTTGCCGTTCACGCTGGCTGCGGTGGCGGGCATGCTGGCCGGCCGTGCGGTGGCGGATCGTTTCCCGCCGCGGCGGTTGCAGCAAAGCTTCGCGCTGTTCGCGGCGCTGGTGGCCGCGGCAATGCTGGTCAAGGCATTGATGGCGCTGGCCCGCTAGGCGTGCCAGCGCGCCAGGCGCCGGCAAGCCTGCCTTACTCGTAGGTGCGGATGTCGTCGATGACCTTGCCGTCGTTCGGCAGGGCGCCGGCTTCTGCCCATTCCACGTCGCCGCGCAGCTTGGTGACGTCGCGCATGGATTCCGCGATGCGGGCGCTGAGTTCTTCGCCGCGCACCCGCGATTCCACTTTCAGCACCATGCGGTCCGAGCCGGTGGTGCCGCTGATGACCAGCCTGGCCCGCAGGATCTCGGGATGGCGCCGCACCACGTCGGCCACCTGCGACGGATGCACGAACATGCCGCGCACCTTGGTGGTCTGGTCCGCGCGGCCCATCCAACCCTTGATGCGCGTGTTGGTGCGGCCGCAGGGCGAGATGCCGGGCATCACGGCCGACAGGTCGCCGGTGCCGAACCGCACCAGCGGATAGTCGGGGTTGAGCGTGGTGACCACCACTTCGCCGACCTCGCCGTCGGGAACCGGTTCGCCGGTGCCGGGGCGCACGATCTCGACGATGATGTCTTCGCCCAGCACCAGGCCCTGGCGGGCGGGCGTTTCGAACGCGATCATGCCCAGATCGGCGCTGCCGTAGGCCTGGTAGCCTTCGATGCCGCGTGCGGCCAGCCAATCGCGCAGCGATGGCGGAAAGGCCTCGCCCGACACCAGCGCGCGTCGCAGCGAATCAAGCTTCACGCCCAGTTCGTCGGCCTTTTCCAGGATGATCTTCAGGAAGCTGGGTGTGCCGGTGTAGCCGCTGGGTGCGAGGTCCTGGATGGCGCGCACCTGCTGTTCGGTCTGGCCGGTGCCGCCGGGAAACACGGTGCAGCCCACGGCATGCGCCGCGGTCTCCATCATGGAGCCAGCCGGCGTGAAGTGATAGGAAAAGCAGTTGTACGCCAGTTCACCCGCACGGAAGCCGGCCGCGTACAGGGCGCGGGCAAAGCGCCAGTAGTCGGCGCGGGCGCTTTCCGGCTCATAGATCGGGCCGGGGGAGGCGAACACGCGCATCGCTTCGCCCCAGCCGATGGCCGAGAAGCCGCCAAAGGCCTTTTCGGGGCCGGCGGGGCGCGCGGCGTCGTCGCGGCTGTGCTGCTGGCGTTCCAGCAGCTCGTGCTTGCGCAGCACGGGCAGGCGCGCCAGCGCGGCGCGAGACGTGACCGTGGCGGGATCGATGCCGCGCAGCTGCTCGGCAATGGCCGGTGCGCGGGCAATGGCCCGCGCGATGGCGCCGGGCAAGGCTGCCATCAGCTCGCGCTCGCGTTGCTCGGGCGCTCGGGTTTCCAGAACATCGAAAAACTCGGACATGGGATCGCACCCTCTCGTGTGCCGTACTGCGGTGTCGTTGCCGGCGGCAGGCCGGACCGCGCCGGCATGCCGCTCCAGGGATCAGGCCAGCCAGCGTTTGCGGCGGCGGTAGAACTTGTTGTCGCGGAAACTCTTGCGTTCGCCGCTGGAAATGCCCAGGTAGAACTCTTTGACGTCCTCGTTCTGGGCCAGGTCCTGCGCGGCGCCGTCCATCATCACGCGCCCGTTTTCCAGGATGTAGCCGTAGTCGGCATAGCGCAGCGCGATGTTGGTGTTCTGTTCGGCCAGCAGGAAGCTGACGCCTTCGCGCTGGTTCAGGTCGCGCACGATCTCGAAGATCTCTTCGACGATCTGCGGCGCCAGGCCCATCGATGGCTCGTCCAGCAGGATCATGTTGGGGTTGGCCATCAGCGCGCGGCCGATGGCGGTCATCTGTTGCTCGCCGCCCGACGTATAGCCGGCCTGGCTGGCGCGGCGTTGTTTCAGGCGGGGGAAATACTGGTACACGCGGTCCAGCGCGGCGTTCGTGTCGCCCCGGCTGATGTTGCGGGTGTAGGCGCCGGTCAGCAGGTTCTCTTCGATGGTCAGGTGGGCAAAGCAGTGCCGGCCCTCCATCACCTGCACGACGCCGCGCTTGACCAGTTCGGCCGGCGACAGCTTTTCGATGCGCTGGTCGCGGTACTGGATATGGCCCTTGGTGACGTCGCCGCGTTCGCCCTTGAGCAGGTTCGAGATCGCGCGCAGCGTGGTGGTCTTGCCGGCGCCGTTGGCGCCCAGCAGGGCCACGATCTTGCCTTCCGGCACCTGCAGGGAAACGCCCTTTAGCACCAGGATGACGTGGTTGTAGATCACCTCGATGCCGTTCACATCAAGCAGCACCTTGGGGGCGCCGGCGGTAGTAGCGGTAGTGGTTGCTGCGGTCATGGCGTTTCCTGCGGCTTGGTGGCGGCCGACGCGGATGCGCCGGCCGCCGGTTCACATCAGTTCTCGCAAGTGCGGGGCGTGATGTTCTTTTCCTTGGCGTACTTCGCCGCGGCTTCCTTGACCATCGGGTCCAGCAGGGTCTTGTCGGCCTGGTACCAGTCCGAGGCGACCTTGAACTTCGCGCCGTCCCACTGCACGATGCGGGCCCAGTCGTCACCCTTGTGGTTGCTGCAAGAGGTCTTGACCGGACGCATGATCTGGCCAAAGCCCAGCTGGTTCAGGCGGTCCTGGGTGATGTTCAGGTTCTCGAAGCCCCAGCGCACCTGCTCGGGCGTCAGCGCCTTGCCCTTGCCGTACTTCTCCTGCGCGGTGCGGATCGCTTCGACCTGCAGCATCGAAATCATCATGCCGCGGGTATGGGCGATGGTGCCCAGCGTGGTCTTGCCCGATTTGTCCGAACCCTGGCCCTTGTCGTAGACGTACTTCTTCAAGTCGTCGTAGACCTTGTCGTGCTCGGCGCCGCTGTTGTGCACGGTGATGGCGTTGTAGCCCTTGGCGACGTCGCCCAGGTCTTTCACGTCACCTTCCGAGCCGGCCCACCAGATGGCGTACATCTTGTCGCGCGGATAGCCGCTGGCCTGGGCTTCGCGGATGGCGGTCGGGGTCATGATGCCCGCGCTCCACAGCAGCACATAGGCCGGACGGGCCTGGCGGATCTGCAGCCAGGTGGACTTCTGTTCCACGCCCGGCGCGGTCACCGGATACAGCAGCAGCTCGAAGCCTTCCTTGGCGGCGCGCTTCTGCAGCAGCGGGATCGGTTCCTTGCCGTAGGGCGAGTCGTGGTAGACCAGGGCGATCTTCTTGCCCTTGAGCTTGTCCATGCCGCCTTCTTTCTTGGCGATGTCCTGGATCATCACGTCGGCCGCGGTCCAGTACGTGCCCAGGAGCGGGAAGTTCCACTCGAACACGCTGCCGTCCACCGATTGCGACAGGCCGTAGCCCATCGTTTCGACGGGCACCTTGTCGACCATGGCCTTGTCGCTGACCGCGAAGGTGATGCCGGTGGACTGGGTGTCAAAGCCCGATGCGCCGGTGCCCTTGCCCTTCAGGCGTTCATAGCATTCCACGCCACGGTCGGTGGCGTAGGCGGTTTCGCATTCCTCGTAGGTGATCTTGACGCCGTTGACGCCGCCGTCGCGCTCGTTGACCAGCTTCAGGTAATCCAGCTTGCCGTCGGCCCAGGGAATGCCCAGGGGGGCGAAGGACCCGGTGCGGTACACCAGCAACGGAACGAACTGCTCTTCCGCCGCCATCGCCGGCGTGGCCACCGCGGTCACGGCGCCGGCTGCGGCCACTAAGGCTGCCGCCAACTTCAGGTTAAGACGCTTCATCTCCATTTACCTCCTGCGTGGTGTTTGGGTCAATAAACCCTCGGACACCGGGGTTGGCCCGGTCTGGAGCCGGGTATTCAGGATGCGGGCCGCGGCGCTTTTGCCGCCACGGCCCGCAGAAATCAGTGCGAAATCAGTGTGGGAAGGGCCAGATGCGCAGCTTCTCTTTGCCGATGCTCCACAAGCGGGCCAGCCCATGCGGCTCGGCGATCAGGAAGAACACGATCAGCGCGCCGAACACCATGTGTTCGATGTGCGCGGCGGTGTCCACCGACAGCGTCAGCCCCAGCATGTGCGGTACGTTGGTCAGCGCCACCGGCACCAGCACGATGAACGCTGCGCCGAAGAAGCTGCCGATAATGGAACCCAAGCCGCCGATGATCACCATGAACAGCAGCTGGAACGAGCGGGTCAGGTCGAACGCCAGGGGCTCCCAGGAACCCAGGTGGATATAGCCCCACAGCGCGCCGGCCACGCCCACGATGAACGAGCTGACCGCAAACGCGGTGAGCTTGGCGTACATGGGGCGGATGCCGATGACGGAGGCCGCCACGTCCATGTCGCGGATGGCCATCCACTGGCGGCCGATGGCGCCGCGCACCAGGTTCTTGGCGAGCAGGCTGAAGATCACCACCAGGATCAGCACGAACAGGTACTTTTCCAGGGCGCTCTGCACCGGCAGGCCGAAGGCGGTCAGGGGCGGCACCGACACGTTGCCCGACGACGAATAGTTGGTGAAGAACGGAATCCGCAGGAACGCCCAGTCAACGAAGAACTGCGCCGCCAGCGTGGCCACCGCCAGGTACAGGCCGCGGATACGCAGGCTGGGAATGCCGAAGATGACGCCGACCAGCGTGGCAAAGCAGCCGCCCAGCAGGATCTGGATGATCAGCGGCATGCCCGGAAAGCGCACGCCGAAGTTCCAGGCCGCATAGGCCCCCACCGCCATGAAGGCGCCGGTGCCCAGCGAGATCTGCCCGCAATAGCCCACCAGGATGTTCAGCCCCACCGCGGCCAGCGACAGGATCAGGAACGGAATCAGGATGGCGCGCAGCAGGTAATCGCTGGACAGCGCCGGGATGGCGATGAACGCCACCGCCAGCAACAGCCAGATGAAGATGCGGTCCTGGCGGATCGGGAAGATCTGCTGGTCAGCGCGATAGCTGGTCTTGAATTGGCCGTTTTCGCGATAGAACATGTTTTTATCCTAGAAGGCCGGGTTCAGACGCGGTCGATGATCTTCTCGCCGAACAGCCCTTGCGGACGGAACAGCAGGAACACCAGCGCCAGCACATAGGCGAACCAGATTTCGATGCCGCCACCCACCAGCGACCCCAGATACACCTCGGACAGCTTTTCGCCCACGCCGATGATCAGGCCGCCCAGGATGGCCCCCGGCACGGACGTCAGGCCGCCCAGGATCACCACCGGCAATGCCCGCAGCGCCGCGGTCGACAGCGTGAACTGCACCCCGAACTTCGATCCCCAGATGATGCCGGCCACCAGCGCGACCAGGCCGGCCACGCACCAGACGATGACCCAGATGCGGTTCAGCGGAATGCCGATGGACTGCGCGGCCTGGTGATCGTCCGCCACGGCGCGCAGCGCGCGCCCGGTGGAGGTGAACTGGAAGAACAGCGCCAGCGCCGCCACCAGCAGCGCCGCGATGACCGCGGCGGTCAGGTCTTCCAGGTTGATCAGCAACCCGCCTTCGAACACCGAGTCCAGGATCATCCACGGATCTTTCGGCATGCCCACGTTGATGGAATACACCGAGCTGCCGAACGAGATCTGGCCCAGGCCGTCCAGGAAGTAGCTGATGCCCAGCGTGGCCATCAGCAGCGTGGTGGCTTCCTGGTTGACCAGGTGGCGCAGCACGAAGCGTTCGATCGCCACCGCCAACAGGAACATCAGGATCGCGCTGACGATGAACGCCAGCACATTGGCCAGGATCATGTTCTCGAAGCCGAACCAGCGCGGTATCCATTCGGAAAAGCGCGCCATGGACAGGGCGGCCACCAGCACCATGGCGCCCTGCGCGAAGTTGAAGACGCCTGATGCCTTGAAGATCAGCACGAAGCCCAGGCCGATCAGGGCATACATCATGCCGCTCATCAGGCCGCCGAATAAGGTCTCTAGAAAAAATCCCATATTCCTTCCCTTAATTCCGTGCAGCCAGCGTGTTTTCTCCCTCCCCCTTGGGGGGAGGGTTAGGGGCGGGGGTGGTTTCCTGCGCTATAGCGTCCTTGGTGACGGCGGCTTCGCCGCCGACGCCAAGGTACGCGCGGATGACGTCTTCGTTGGCGCGGACTTCGTCCGGCTTGCCGTCGCCGATCTTCTTGCCGTAGTCCAGCACCACCACGCGGTCGGAAATATCCATCACCACGCCCATGTCGTGCTCGATCAGGACGATCGTCGTGCCGAACTCGTCGTTCACATCCAGGATGAAGCGGCTCATGTCCTGCTTCTCTTCGATGTTCATGCCGGCCATCGGCTCGTCCAGCAGCAACAGGCGTGGTTCCATCGCCAGCGCGCGGCCCAGGTCCACGCGCTTTTGCAGGCCATAGGGCAGGCGGCCGACCGGCGTCTTGCGAAACGCCTGGATCTCCAGGAAGTCGATGATGTTCTCGACGAACTGGCGGTGTTCGATTTCTTCGCGTTCGGCCGCGCCCAGGCGGAATGCCTGCGACAGCAGGCCGCATTTCATGCGCAGGTTGCGGCCCGTCATGATGTTGTCCAGCACGCTCATGCCCTTGAACAGCGCCAGGTTCTGGAACGTGCGGGCGATGCCCATTTCAGCGGCGCGGCGCGGATTCATGCGCGAAAAGCGCTCGCCGCGGAATTCGATGCCGCCTTGCTGCGGGGTGTAGACGCCGTTGATGACGTTCAGCATCGAGCTCTTGCCCGCGCCGTTGGGCCCGATGATGGCGCGGATTTCGTGTTCGCGCACATTGAAGGAAATGTCCGTCAGCGCCTTGACGCCGCCGAAAGACAGCGAGATGTTCTGCATGTCCAGCATCACGTCGCCGATGCGCTGGTCGCGGTCGTTGTTGCTCATGGTATTTACGCGGCTCGGGCGGTGATGGCGGGAAACGTCTTGACCGGATGGATGCGCAGGTCGGCGGAAATCTTGCCGGTGCGACCGTCCTCGAACTTCACTTCGGTCTCGATGTACTGCGACGACTTGCCGCCGAACAGCGCATCGATCAGCACGCCGTACTTCTGCGCGATGAAGGCGCGCCGCACCTTGCGGGTGCGCGTCAGTTCGTCGTCGTCGGGGTCCAGTTCCTTGTGCAGGATCAGGAAGCGGCTGATCTGCGAGGCCGACAGCTTGGGGTCGGTAGCCAGGTCGGCATTGACCTGTTCGACGCACTCGGCGATCAGCTGGTAGACCTCGTCCTTGCCCGCCAGGTCGGTGTAGCCGGCGTAGGCCAGGCCGCGGCGTTCGGCCCAGTTGCCCACGGCTTCCAGGTCGATATTGATGAAGGCGCACACATCTTCGCGGTCGGCGCCGAAGGCCACCGCTTCCTTGATGTGCTGGAAGAACTTGAGCTTGTTCTCCAGGTACTTGGGCGCGAACAGGCTGCCGTTGGCCAGCTTGCCCACGTCCTTGGCGCGATCGATGATCTTGAGCTGGCCGTCGGTATCCAGGTAGCCCGCGTCGCCCGTGTGGAACCAGCCGTCGGCGCTGCGAGCCTCTTCGGTGGCGGCCGGGTTGCGGTAGTACTCCTTGAACAGGCCCGGGCTCTTGACCAGGATCTCGCCGTTGTCGGCCACGCGGATCTCCACGCCGGCCACGGGCGGGCCGACGGTGTCGTCGCGCACCTGGCCGTCGGGCTGCACGCACACGAACACCGACGTTTCGGTCGAGCCGTAGAGCTGCTTCAGGTTGATGCCGATGGACCGGTAGAACACGAACAGGTCCGGACCGATGGCTTCGCCCGCCGTATAGGCCACGCGCACCCGGCTCATGCCCAGCGCATTGCGCAGCGGGCCGTAGATCAGCACATTGCCCAGCGCGTAGCGCAGGCGGTCCCAGGCGTTGACGGATTCGCCGTCCAGAATGCGCGTACCCACGCGGCGGGCCAGCTTCATGCAGGCCTGGAACAGCTTGCGCTTGATGTAGCCCGCGTCTTCCATGCGGATCATCACGTGCGTCAGCAAGCCTTCCAGCACGCGCGGCGGCGCAAAATAATAGGTGGGCCCGATGTCGCGCATATCGATCGACACGGTATCGGGCGATTCAGGATGGTTCACGGTAAAGCCCGTGACCAGCAGCTGCGTGTACGAAAACATGTTCTGCCCGATCCACGCCGGGGGCAGGTAGGCCAGCACGTCTTCCTGGTCCGTCAGCTTTTCCATGTCCGACACCGCACGAGCGCGGTCGATCAGCGCATGGTGCGTCAGCACTACGCCCTTGGGCTTGCCGGTGGTGCCCGACGTATAGAACATGGCCGCCGCGTCATGCGGCTGCACGGCGGCGACGGCGCGTGCGAAGAAATCGGGATGCTGCGACGCATAGTCGCGGCCCATTGATTCGAGCTTCTCGTACGACAGCAGCATCGCGTCCGTGTAATGCCGCAGGCCGCGCGGATCGTCATACACCACATGCTTGAGCGCGGGGCATTGCTCGCGCACCTCCAGCATCTTGTCGACCTGTTCCTGGTCTTCGACCACCGCCACGCTGATCTCGGCATCCTGCAGCACGTAGACCATTTCCTGCGCCACGGCGTCTTGATAGAGCGGCACGGGAATCGCGCCCAGCGATTGCGCGGCCATCATGGCCATGTACAGGCGAGGGCGGTTTTCACCGATGACGGCCACGTGCATGCCGGGCTTGATGCCCAGCGACGCGAAGCCGTGGGCCACCTGGCGCACGTGCTCCGCCACGTCGGACCAGGTAAGGGTTTGCCAGATCCCCAGGTCTTTCTCTCGTATCGCGGGCCGCGACCCGCGCACGTTGGCATGCGCGAACAGCAGCGCTGGAAAGGTGTCCAGCGCGGCCGGCACCTGTGCAGATGCGGGCGATGAATGTGCCACGTTGTCTCCTCCGGTTTGGGCGCGTCGGGCCGGCAGCCGCGAGTTGCGGCGCGGGCGATATCGCGCTTGACCAGTTGGTTTTAGATTTACGGCAGGAGTTAAGGTATAAGGTTGGGTTGCTACCAACTGTCACCATCGCGACATTCAAGGAACTTTTAGGGTATTCCCGATGCAGCTATCCGACTCCCTGCAACTTGCCGCGGCCTGGTTTCGCGTGCTCAACGCCGAGCAGCAAGCGCGCGTCGAGCGAGACCTGTCCGTGCAGCAAGCGGCCGCTGGGTCGATCATAGAGCGCAAAGGCGAACTCGCCCAGGCATGGATCGGCGTGCTGGCCGGCCTGGTGAAAGTATCGGTGGGCAACGCCGAAGGCAAAGTCGCGTCGCTCACCGGCGTGCCCGCTGGCGGCTGGATCGGCGAGGGTTCGCTGCTCAAGCGCGAAGTCCGCAAGTACGACATCGTGGCGCTGCGCGATTCCGTCGTCGCCCGCCTGCCCGCCGCCACCTTCGACTGGCTGCTCGACACCAGCATCCCGTTCAATCGCTACCTGCTGCACCAACTGAACGAGCGGGTCGCGCAATTCATCGGCAAGGCTGAATACGACCGCCTGCTCGACCCCGATGCCCGCGTGGCCCGCTGCCTGGCCGAACTGTTCAACCCCCTTCTGTATCCCGGCATGGGCATGCGCCTGACCATCACCCAGGAAGAGGTCGGTTACCTGGCCCGCGTCTCACGCCAACGGGCCAACCAGGCCCTGCGCAAGCTGGAAGAGGCGGGCCTCTTGAACGTCGAATACGGCGCCGTGCGGGTGCTGGACCTGGACGGCCTGAAACAATACGGCTCGGACCGCAGCGCCGTGGAAGGCGAGCACGTCGCCTGATCCCGGACAGGCTCCGGCCCATCCGATCCTGGAAAACCCTGGTACCGCACAGCCGCAAAAAAAAACTTGACGATAAATAGTGCGCTATTTAATATTGCGCAATGAAATCCAGATCTCAGCCGAAAGGCGCCTTCAACCCGCTGCTGCTAGACAGCCAATTGTGTTTCGCCCTGTACTCGACCTCGCTGGCGATGAACAAGGTGTACCGCAAGCTGCTGCGCGGCCTGGATCTGACCTACCCGCAATACCTGGTCATGCTGGTGCTGTGGGAAGGCGACGAAATCACGGTTACCGACATCGGCGAACGCCTGTTCCTGGACTCGGCCACCCTTACGCCGCTGCTCAAGCGGCTGGAAGCAGCGGGCCTGGTCACCCGCAAGCGGGCCCAGGAAGACGAACGCCAGGTCATCGTGACCCTCACCAAACAAGGCCGCGACCTGCGCAACCAGGCCGAAGCCGTGCCCCACGCCATCGCAGAAGCCGCCCAGTGCTCGCTGCAGGAAGCCCAGGGCACCATGAAAGCGTTGCACGAATTGCGGGAAAAGCTGGTCAGCAGTCTTTGAACCTTAGTCTTTGAAGTGGATGATGGCGGGTGCCGTCATCCGGCATTAAAGATAGCGCACGATGAAATTGTGTGCTATTTAATTAGGAAAGGCCGAGTCGGGAACGGTCCCGCCAGCCTGGCAGTCCCACCACAACCTTCCAAAAGGAACGCATCATGTCCATCGAAAAAGTCCTGTACCGCGCCCACGCCCACGTCACCGGCGGCCGTGAAGGCACCGGCGTATCCAGCGACGGCAACCTGAACGTCAAACTGACCACCCCCAAGGAACTGGGCGGCGCCGGCGCGGCCGGCACCAACCCCGAACAACTCTTCGCCGTCGGCTACTCCGCCTGCTTCATGGGCGCCATGAAGTTCGTCGCCGGCCGCGACAAGATCGCCATGCCCGCCAACGCCACCATCGATGGGGCTGTGGGTATCGGCCCGATCCCGACCGGCTTTGGCATCGAAGCGGAACTGAAGATCTCGTTGCCGGGAATGGATCGGGCCGAGGCTGAGAAGCTGGTTGCTGCGGCTCATATCGTTTGCCCGTATTCGAATGCTACGCGTGGCAATATCGATGTGACGCTGACGATCGAAGTCTGAGGGAATTTGTTTTGATCGCTGCGCGCGATCTGGGGCGCGGCCTGATTGGGCAGACGGGGTTACTTAGGTAGCGCAGTTAGTTCGTAGGCCGCTTCTCGGGGCTGCTGGCTTGTGGGCGAGCGCCCACGATTGCGGTCCGGAGCCTTCGCTCCGGACTTCCCCTGCGTCATCCTCGTCCAGGCCTTCGGCCTTCCCTACGGATTCCCTCGGGCGCATCGAGGTTGCTCGCCCACAAGCCAGCAGCCCCGAGAAGCTACCGTTTTCGAGAAATGGGGCGTTGCCAGGCCGGGGTGTGGGGGAGAGGTTTGCGTCGCTCGCCCCAGGCCGGCCGCGCGGGCGGCCTTGTGGGGCTTCGGCACTGTGCGGCGTCGTGACGATGTGCGCTGCGCGCTTGCGTAGCGCGCTTTGTCTGCCAGCATCATCTATACCGTGCGACCCGGGCTGATTCTTGTGTTTGTCGGCGCTACCCGTGAGGCATGATCTGGGCTGATGCCCGTGTAGGTCGACGTTGCCGACGGGGCACGACCCACGCCAGCAAGTCACCGCCACCCCCCCTTGAACGGCATCACTCCCTTCACCAGCACAAAGACTCACCGTACGCTCACAGCGTTCATCACCGCGACACCTCCACTAGCGTGCAGCGTCACCACCGGACGCAAGACACCGCGTAAGCCCCAAAAGGCCGCCCGCGCGGCCGGCCTGGGGCGGGCCCCGCAAGATCTTTGGCGGTGCGCCAGCGCAACAAAAAGACGTCAAGCACGCAGCCCGTCCCAGCAACGCAAAAACCAAAGCAATCCTGAGCCCGGGGCGTCGGCTGCCCGCGGAGGGCGGGGCGTGTAGATGCGCCCGAGGGAATCGGAAGGCAGTCGCCGAAGGCGACAACGACGATGACGAAGGGGCAGTCCGGAGCGAAGGCTCCGGACCGCAATCGTAGCCCCGCCCTCCGCGGGCAGCCGACGCCCCGGGCGGCAGAAGAACACCACCCAAGGCCAGCAACCAATCCTCAGTGCCCCCCACCCAGATAAGCCGCCACAACCGCCGGATCATGCTTGAGCTTCTCAGCACTTCCATGCACTGAAATCCGCCCGTTCTCCAGCACATATCCGTAATCGGCTACGTTCAATGCGGCTGCTGCGAACTGTTCAACCAACAACATCGTCACGCCTTCGTCCTTCAGGCGCGCAATGATCCGGAAAACCTCTTCCACCAGGATCGGCGCCAAGCCCATCGACGGCTCATCCAGCAGCACCAGCTCCGGATTCAGCATCACCGCGCGCGCCATGGCCAGCATCTGCTGCTCGCCGCCCGACAGCGTTCCCGCCAGTTGCTCCCGCCGCTCCTTCAGCCGCGGAAACAGATCCATCGCCCGGCCCAGATCCGCCTGCACATCCCCTTTAGGCCGGCTGCCCGTCAGCCGCGGAAACGCACCCAGCAGCAGATTGTCCGTCACCGACAGCGTCGGGAATACCCGCCGGCCTTCCGGTGAATGCGCCAGCCCCAGGCGGGCAATGCGATGCGACTCCAGCCCGTCGATCCGTTTGCCGCTCAACGTCACCTCGCCCGCCGTCGGCCGGATCATCCCCGACAGTGCCCGCATCGTCGTCGTCTTCCCGGCTCCGTTCGAGCCGATCAACGTCACCACCTTCGCCTTCGGGACCTCCATGCTGATGCCGTGCAGCACCTTCACCTTCCCGTAGCCCGCTTCCAGATTCTTGATCGATAGCATGTTGTCGTCCTTGGCGTCAGGCGGGCGCACCGCCCAGATACGCCTCGATAACCTTGGCGTTGCTCTGCACTTCGTTCGGCAGGCCTTCGGCGATCTTCTGGCCGAAGTCCAGCACCGACACCGTGTCGCACACTCCCATCACCACATCCATGTGGTGCTCGATCAGGATCAGCGTAATGCCGTGATCGCGCACCTTGCGGATGATGGCCAGCAGCTCGACGATGTCCGGCGCCGTCAGGCCGGCCGCCGGCTCATCCAGCAGCAGCAGTTGCGGGTCCAGCGCCAGTGCACGGGCGATTTCCAGCAGGCGTTGCTTGCCGTAGGGCAGATTGCGCGCCTCTTCGCTGGCCATCGTGTCCAGCCCCACGAATTCCAGCAGCGCCAACGCACGGGCGCGTGCGCCTTGCTCCTCGCCCTTCCACTTGGGCGTGCGCAGCGCAATGCCCGCCAGCCCCGTCGTGAACGTATGGTGCAGCCCCACCAGCACGTTCTCCAGCGCCGTCATCTCGCCGAACAGCTGCACGTTCTGGAACGTACGCGCAATGCCGGTGGCCGCGATATCGGCAGGCGCCAGGCCCACCAGCGACTTGCCCGAGAATTCCACCGCGCCCGCCGTCGGCACGTAGATGCCCGTCAGCACGTTCATCATCGTGCTCTTGCCCGAGCCGTTCGGACCGATCAGCCCGTGGATCGTGCCGCGCTTGACCGTCAGGTCCACCTGGTTCAGCGCCTTCAGGCCGCCGAACTGCATCAGCACGCCCTTGGCCGCGAGCAGGGTTTCGCCCTTGCCCTTGGCCGCTTCCGGCACCGCATCCTGTTCCTTGACCAGGTCCTTCTTCACCGACAGCGCCGCGCGGCGGGTCGAGAAGAACAGATTGCGCACAAAGCCCACGATGCCGTCGGGCAGGTAGTACACGACGAACAGGATCATGGCGCCGAAAATGCTCAGGCGCCAATCCGTCACTGCATCCAGCCAATACGAGAACACCGCCAGCAGGACCGTACCCACCACCGGCACCGCCACCCGGCGCGCCTCGGCACGGCCCTTGGAAACGGCCACCGCGCTGCCCACCGTCACCAGGATCGCCACGCCCAGCGCGATCAGGCGGAAAGTGCCGATGTCGTCCAGCATCTTGGGCAGCAGCACGATGATTGACGCACCCAGCAGCGCGCCCGTGCGGCTCTTGCGTCCGCCCATGATGATCGCCAAGAGGAACAGGATCGTCAGTTCGAAGTTATAGGTGTTGGGCGAAATGTACTGTTCCGAATACGAATACAGCGCCCCTGCCAGGCCGGCGAACCCGGCGCTGATCACGAACGCGAACACTTTGTGCCGGTAGACCGACACGCCCATGCAGTCCGACGCGATCGGGCTGTCGCGCAAAGCTTCGAACGAGCGGCCCAGGTGCGACTTCAGGATACGGTGCACCACGATCAGCGACAGCACCAGCAGCGCCGCGACCAGCCAGAAGTACTCGCTCTTGGTCAGGATGTGCCCGCCGATCGACGGCTTGGGAATCTTGATGCCCAGCGGCCCTTCGGTCATGAAGGTCATCTCGTTGATCAGGATCTGGATGATCGTGCCGAACGCCAGCGTCACCATCGCCAGGTACGGCCCCGTCACCCGCAGCGCCGGCAACGCCAGCACCGCGCCGAAAGCCGCCGCGATCAGGATGGCGGCGGGCAGCGTCACCCAGATGGGCATCTGCAGATGGAAGAACAGCACGCCGGCCACATACGAGCCGATGCCGAACAGGCCGGCGTGGCCCAGCGACACCTGGCCGGTATAGCCCACCACGATATCGAGCCCGAACAGCAGGATCGAATAGATCATGATCGTTTCGATCAGGTGCAGGTAATACGTGTTGGTCACGCCCAGCGGCACGGCGGCCAGGCAGGCCACGGCCACGATGGAAAGCAATAGGTGCAGGGGTTTCATCGCTTACACCTTCTTGATCGCGGTCTTGCCGAACAGGCCGGCGGGCTTGAAGGTCAGTACGAGCAGCAGCAGGACCAGTCCCGGCACGTCTTTGTACCCCGTCGAAAGATAGAAACCGGTGGTCGTTTCGGCGATCCCCAGGATCAGCCCGCCCACCACCACGCCCATGCCGCTGGACAGGCCGCCGATGATGGCAACCGCGAAGGCCTTCAGGCCCAGCACCGCGCCCATGGTGGCGCCGGTCAGCGTCAGCGGCGCCACTAGCACGCCCGCGAAGGCGGCGGTCAGCGACGACAGCGCGTACGAAAACGTGATCACCATGCCGGTGTTGATGCCCATCAGGCCGGCGGCGTCGCGGTCGTTCGACGTCGCAACGAACGCCTTGCCGTAGATCGACTTGCGGTTGAACACCTCCACCAGCAGCATCATGGCCAGCGCGCCGAACACCACCAGCAGTTCCATCGGCAGCACGTTGGCGCCCAGCACCTGGATCGGCGCTTCGGGCAGCGGCGAAGGAAAGCGCAGGTCGTCGCGGCCCCAGATGTTCTCGGCGACGTTCTTGAAAATGATGCCCAGGGCGATCGTGGCCATGATCCAGCCGAATTCCGACCGCGTCTTGATGGCCGGCCGCACGCCGATGCGTTCGACCAGCGCGCCCTGCGCGAATCCGAAAATGCAGACGATGGGAATCATCACCCAGTAGTTCACGCCCAACCCGACGAGCGTCAGCCCGACCAGCGCGCCCAGCATCAGGGCTTCGCCCTGGCCGAAGTTCAAGGTGCCTGAAGTGGCGAAAGTAAGCTGGTACCCGAACGCGATGACGGCATAGATCATGCCTAGCGCGATACCGCTATAGATAAGCTGTAGAAGAATCATGGTGTTTTTCGTGAGGCGCTTTGGTCCGGCCCAACCCCCTTGGGCAGAACGCTGTTGTCAGGCGGCTGCAGGCCGGCGCCCCGGGTGGGAGGCGCCGGCGGCGGCGGCCGGGCAGCCGCCGCGTCGTTGCTTCAGACGAACTTAGTTGGCCTTGACCACGCGGCCGCCCTTGACCTCGCCGATGACCACTTCCTTCGCGGTGATCGCGTCGTGGTTGTCGTGGGTGAACGGTTTGTTGTAGGTCATCACCACGCCTTCGACGGGCGTTTGCAGGTTTTCAAGCGCTTCGCGGATCTTCGGGCCGTCGGTCGAATTGGCCTGCTTGATGGCCGCGGCCAACAGGAAGATCGAGTCGTAGCCCTGGGCCGCCGACACTGGCGAGTCGATGCGGTTGTTCTTGGGCTTGAACTTGGCCAGGTAGGCGTCGATGAACGCCTTGCGCTTGGGGGTGTCCGGGTCCTGGATGAAGGTCTGCGGCATGCGCGCGCCTTCGCCGTTGGCGCCGGAGTTGTCGATGTAGTTGGCCATCGACAGCGTCCAGCTGCCGATGATCGGCACCTTCCAGCCCAGCTTGGTCATGCCGTTGGCGATCTGGGCCAGCTCGGGGCCGATGCCGTAGGTCAGCACGGCTTCGGCGCCCGCGGCCTTGGCCTTGAGCAGCTGGGCCGTCATGTCGACGTCCTTGATGTTGAACTTTTCCACGGCCACGGGCTTGATGCCCTTGGCGTCCAGGGCCTTTTCCAGATCCTCGCGGCCCAGTTGACCGTAGTTGGTGGAGTCGGCCAGGATCGCGACCTTCTTGAAGCCGCGGCGGGTGACGGCTTCCTCGACGATCATCGGGGCCTGGATGCTGTCGTGGGCCGCGTTGCGGAACACGTAGTTGTCCGGGTATTCAGGCGCCTTGAACTGGTGCGTGATGACGCTGCCGGTCGCGACGTTGTTGAAGACCGGGATCTTGGCGTCCTGGTAGAAGCGCTGCGAGGCCAGCGCCACGCCGGTGTTGATGTAGCCGACCGTGGCGGTGACCTGTTCCTTGTTGATCAGTTCCTGGGCGATCTGCACGCCGCGTTCGTTCTTGGCCTCGTCATCGCGCTCCACGGCGACCAACTGGCGGCCAAGCACGCCACCGCTCTTGTTGATTTCCTCGATGGCAAGGCGTACGCCGTCGCGCATGCTCACGCCCATGGAGGAAGAGCCGCCCGTATAGGGGCCGGCCACGCCGATCTTGATGGGGTCGGCGGCGTAGCCCGCGGCCGATACGGCAAATGCAAGGGTTCCTGCTAGCAGCTTCAAACGAAAATCCATGGATGTCTCCGTTGTAATTAGTAGAACTGCGTGGAAAACCGTGTGCCGGCGCCTGGCGGCGTGAAACAGGGGGGTGGTGCGGCGCGCTCCTGTGTTGCGTGTTGTGACTGTCTGCTTAATCGCTTACGCGAATCTGACCGGGCGGGGTTTTTCCGTGTAAATACCTAGTACGCGTGCACGGGTTGCGGGCCGGGCGCTGCGACGCAGCATGAAGCAGCAAGGAATTGGGGCGGACGCGGCGCGCAATGCCGGTTTTTGCGCGTGCGGCCATGTTCGGCGCATCCTAGCCAGCGATGCGCCTTGGTGCGCGGAATTTCCTTCCGCCCGGGCCTGGAAATTTATTCCGGCTTGGCCGCCAGGCCGCGTGGCCATTGGGCCGCGCGTTCGCAGACCTCGGCCAGCCATAGGGAAAACGCTTGGACCGGGCCACGCGGCGGTCGCGAGATCTCGGTGCACAGGTGGTACTGCGAGTCGCCGGGCGTTTCGATGTCCAGCACCCGCAGCAATTTGCCCTCGTCCAGCCATTCGGCGGCCAGGGTGCGGCGGGTCAGGGCGACGCCTTGGCCTGCTCGGGCGGCGGCCAGCATCATGCCCAGGTCCACCAGCCAGACCCCACGCGACGGCTCGGGCCAGTCCAGCCCCGCCGCCGCCAGCCAGGGGCGCCAGGGTTCCATCGGGCAGCGCAGCAGGGCGGCATTGGCCAGGTCGGCGGGGCGCCGGAAGGGGCCATGGGCATCACGGTAATCGGGCGAGCAGACCGCGAACACAGGGTCGAACGTCAGCGGCTGCGCATGCAGGCCAGGATATTTGCCGCTGCCAAAGCGGATCCAGGCGTCGGCGTTGGGCGGCATGATGTCCAGATAGGGAATGGACAGCATGATTTCCAGCTCGACCTCGGGATGGGCGGCGGTGAAGCTGGGGAGGGCGGGGATCAGGACCTGGCGGGCGAAGGTGGGAGTGGACACCACCCGTAGCGGTTCCAGCTTGGGTTCGCCGCGTTGGTGCAGCGAGGCGTCGGACAGCAGGTCCAGCGCGGTGCGCACTTGCTCCAGGTATTCGCGCCCCGCGGCGCTGAGGGTGGCGCCGCGGCTGCTGCGGATGAACAGGGACACGTTCAACTGGGCTTCCAGCGCGGCGATGCGCTTGCCGATGGCGCTGGCGGTGACGAACAGTTCTTCGCTGGCGCGCTCGAAAGAGCCCAGCCGGGCGGCCGCTTCGAACGCCTGGATGGCGGCCAGCGGCGGCAGGCGCACGTCTTTGGAAGGGGAGGGTCCGCGCATGATCGTCTGGCGGGCCGGCCATGCGCCCGACGAAAGAGTGGCAACCGGGCGATTATAAAAGTGCTGGGCCGAACAGTCTGTCCCCGTATTCCCTTACACGCCCTTGACCGCCAGACTGACGGCCAGGCCCGCCATGACTACGGCGATGACGCCGTCCAGCACGCGCCAGGCCGATGCGCTGGCAAAGAAGCGGGCGAACAGGCGCGAGCCGATGCCCAGCACGGCCAGCCACAACAGGCTGGCCGTGAAGGCGCCGGCGGCGAAGGCCATGCGGGCGTCCTCAAAGCCGTGGGCCAGCGAGCCCACCACCACCATGTCCAGCCAGAAATGCGGGTTCAAGAGCGAAAAGCCCAGTGCGCCCAGCATCGCGGCGCGGCGCGAAGGCACGACGTCGCGCGCAGCGGCCAGGCCGCCGGTGGCCGACCAGGCGCGGCGGGCCGATTGCAGGGCGTACCAGGACAGGAAGGCCACGCCGAACCACAGCACGGCCGTTGTCAGCCACGGGAACCAGGCGGTCAGGGCTTGCAGCCCCGAGACGCTGGCAAAGATGAAGACGGCGTCGATCAGGGCGCAGATGGCGACCACCGACAGCAGATGGGCGCGCATCAACCCTTGGCGCAGGATGAACGCGCTTTGCGCGCCCACGACGGCGAACAGGCCCAGCCCGGTGGCCGTGCCGCTGGCCCAGGCGGTGAGGAATAGGGGGGATGACAACGTGGCAAACATGACGCAGAACCTCTTGACTGCAACGCCTTGTGGCGGCGCTTGAAAACCGGGCCGGCAGCGTTGCGCATACCGGCAATGCATCATTTTCGCTTGCAGGGGATATGAAATACAGCTAATTTTCCTTCACTATCTTAAGTAAATCTAATCCTATGAAGATCGATCACGGCAACCTGCGAGCCCTGGCGGCGGTGGTGCGCGAAGGCAGTTTCGACCGCGCCGCGCTGGCCCTCAGCGTGACCCCGTCTGCGGTATCGCAGCGGATCAAGGCGCTCGAAGACCGCATGGGCCGGCTGCTGGTCCAGCGCACCGTGCCGGCGGCCGCCACCGCCGACGGCCAGGTGCTGGTGCAGCTTGCCGAGCAGACGGCGCTGCTCGAGCACGACGCCCTGAACCGCCTGGGCGTGGCGGACGACGACGTGCCGCACGCCAGCATCCCCGTCGCCGTCAACCACGACAGCCTGGAAACCTGGTTCGTCGACGCGGCCTTGCAATTCGCCAGCCGCACCCGTGCGACCCTGGACATGTTGTCCGAAGACCAGGATCACACCGCCGCGCTGCTGCGCAACGGCTCGGTGCTGGGTGCCGTGACGACACTGGCCGACCCTGTTCAGGGCTGCCGCATCCATGCCTTGGGCAGCATGCGATATGTGGCGACGTGCAGCCCGGCGTTTCACAAGCGCTACTTTGCACAGGGCGTGAATGCGCAGACGCTGGCCCAGGCGCCCGTGCTGGTCTTTAACCGCAAGGACGCGCTGCAGGCGCGCTTCGCGCACAAGATCTCGGACCCGACGCCGTGGCAGCCGCCCGTCTGGTGGGTGCCGTCCACCCGCGCGTTCGTGCAGGCCACGCTGGGCGGGCTGGGCTGGACCATGAATCCACTGCCGCTGGTCCAGGAACATCTTGACGCGGGTCAACTGGTCTTGCTGCGGGGCCGCGCCTGGGAGGATGTGCCGCTGTATTGGCAGCATTGGCGGGTAAACTCCGAGGCGATGGAAGCTTTGACCGACTCGGTTCTGTCAGCCGCCCGCAGCCTGGTCCGGCGGCGTTAACCCCATAGGAGAACACCCCATGAACATCCGCAAGTTCGCCGCCGTTGCCGTCCTGGGCCTGTGCGCGGCCGGTTCGGCCTGGGCCAAGGACTACAAGGTTGGCGAGATCGAGGTCGACGACCTCTGGGTACGCGCCTCCGCCCCGGGCCAGTCCAACGGCGCTGGCTATATGGATATCGACAACGATGCCAAGACGCCCGACCGCCTGCTGTCCATCACGTCGGCCGCGGCCGAACGCGTCGAGCTGCACACGGTGGAAACCACGAACGGCGTGTCCAAGATGCGCCAGGTCGAAGGCGGCATCGCACTGCCGGCCGACACCGAGGTCAAGCTCAGCCCGGGCGGCTACCACGTCATGTTCATCAAGCTGAAGGCGCCCTTTGCCGAGGGCGGCACCGTGCCGGCTACGCTGAAGTTCGAGAAGGCGGGCGAAGTCGCGGTGCAGTTCAAGGTCAAGCCGGCGTCCTACAACCCCGGCATGAGCCACGATCATGGCGCGATGAAGCATTGATCCCGGCGGGCGGCCTGGAGGCCGCGCGCATGTAAAAACGGAGCCTTGCGGCTCCGTTTCTGTTTGGGCTTCGGTCCCGCGCCGGTCGGGCGCGGGAGCGTGGCCTGGCGGCCAGGCTGGGCCCTGCGGTTCAGTACAGACCCTGCTGGCGCATCGCGTCGGCCACCTTGACGAAGCCGGCGATGTTGGCGCCGTCCAGGTAGTTGACGTATTCACGCTCGCTGTGGCCGTGGCGCACGCAGTTCTCGTGGATGTCGCGCATGATGGCGTGCAGGCGCGTATCGACTTCTTCGCGGGTCCACGACAGGCGAGCCGAGTTCTGGGCCATTTCCAGGCCCGACACCGCCACGCCACCGGCGTTGCTGGCCTTGCCCGGCGCGTACAGCACGCGGGCGGCGATGAATGCCTTGGCGGCTTCCAGGGTGGCCGGCATGTTGGCACCTTCGGCCACGCACAGCACGCCGTTCTTGATCAGCGTCTGGGCATCGGCCAGTTCCAGTTCGTTCTGGGTGGCGCAGGGCAGGGCCACGTCCACCGGCACGTGCCAGGGGCGCTTGCCGGCTTCGTAGACCAGGCCGAATTGGCGCGCGTAGGTATCCAGGCGACCGCGCAGGTCGTTCTTGATGTGCATCAGCGCCACCAGCTTTTCGTGGGTGAAGCCGGCTTCGTCGACCACGGTGCCGTTCGAGTCGGACACCGTCACGACCTTGGCGCCCAGCGACATGGCTTTCTCGATGGCGTATTGCGCCACGTTGCCCGACCCCGAGACCGACACGCGCAGGCCGTCGAACGATTTGCCGACCCGCTTGAGCATTTCTTCGGCGAAGTAGACGGTGCCGTAGCCGGTGGCTTCCGGGCGGATCAGGCTGCCACCGAAGGTCAGGCCTTTGCCGGTAAACACGCTGGCGGTGGAGTTGGACAGCTTCTTCATCATGCCGGCCATGAAGCCGACTTCACGTGCGCCCACGCCGATGTCGCCGGCGGGCACGTCGGTGTCCGGGCCCAGGTGGCGGTACAGCTCGATCATCAGGGCCTGGCAGAAGCGCATGACTTCGGCGTCGGACTTGCCCTTGGGGTCGAAGTCCGAGCCGCCTTTGCCGCCGCCCATGGGCAGCGTGGTCAGCGAGTTCTTCAGGGTCTGCTCGAAGGCCAGGAACTTCAGGATCGACAGGTTCACCGACGGGTGAAAGCGCATGCCGCCCTTGAACGGGCCGATGGCCGAGCTGTGCTGGATGCGGAAAGCGCGGTTGACCTGCGCCTGGCCCCGGTCATCGGTCCAGCACACCCGGAACTGGATCACGCGTTCCGGTTCCACCAGGCGCTCGAGCAGGGCGTGCTCGGCGTAGTGGGGGTGCTTTTCGATGAAAGGCCACAGGCTCAGCATCACCTCCTGGACGGCTTGCATGAATTCCGGCTGCTGCGGATCGCGCGCGGCGACGCCACGCAGGAAGTCGTCCAGACTCTGCACTTTCAACATGATCTCCTTGGGGGTGCTTCGAATAGGTGCGGGCATGCGCCGTTTTGGGGCGGCTTCTGCCCGTTTTGGTGCGCTTGGCACCGGCTTGGTGCGGAATTGTAGGGCTAATTTGTTGCCCTGCGCAAAGCCGAAAGATGCGCCATCACCTTGATATCAAAGCGCTTTTTTCTTTAATAAATGGTGACGCATAGCGGTTTGGAGGGTGATGGCCAAGGCCTGGTCGCCGCAGAGAAACCCGGGGAGCCTTGAAATCATAGGGGAATTTAATATGTCCCTACTAAATTCGAAGAAGATATTGCGTCGCCGGATCCGGGCTTCATAGGGAGATCCGTGGAGAAATGGCCCTGTACCGGAAATTCTGACTGGGTATCAGGTGGTTATATGTCCCTATTATTATTTTGCGAAAAATCAGACGGACGACCCCCTCCGGGCCGTCCGTCCGGCGCCGTTACAGCGTGGCGTCGTAGTCGATGGTCAGCGGCGCGTGGTCGGAAAAGCGTTCGTCCTTATAGATGGCGACGCTGCGCGCCCGGGCGGCGATGCCCGGCGTGGCGATCTGGTAGTCGATACGCCACCCGACGTTCTTGGCCCAGGCTTGGCCACGGTTGCTCCACCAGGTGTATTGGTCCGGGCGGTCGTCGATGGAGCGGAACACGTCCACGAAGCCGCGCTTGTCGAAGACGTCGGTGAGCCAGGCGCGTTCTTCAGGCAGGAAACCGGAGTTCTTCAGGTTGCCCTTCCAGTTTTTCAGGTCGATTTCCTTGTGCGCGATGTTCCAGTCGCCGCAGATGATGAATTCGCGGCCGGTCGTCTTGTGCTCGTGCATCAGCTGGTCGATCCACGGGCCAAAGCGGTCCAGGAAGCGGTACTTGGCCTGCTGGCGTTCGTCGCCGCTGGAGCCGGACGGCAGGTAGGCGCTGACGACGGACAGGTTCTTCCAGTCGGCGCGGATGATGCGGCCTTCGGGATCGAATTCCTCGCAGTCCAGGCCGCTGACGACGCGTTCGGCCGAATCACGCAGGTAGATGCCCACGCCGCTGTAGCCCTTTTTCACGGCATGGTGGAAGTGACCCGTGTACCCGGGCGGGTGGCGCAGGTCTTCGGTCAGGTCCTCGTCGGATACCTTGATTTCCTGCAGGCAGAGCACGTCGGCGGCGTGCTTTTCCATCCAGGGTTGCAGGCCCTTGCGAAAGGCGGACCGAATGCCATTGAGGTTGATCGACGTGATGCGCAGCAAAGCGGGACTCCTGTAGAGCGGCCGAGGGCGGCCGGAACAATGGCAGGAATTTAACCGACTCGGCGCCGCTGCCAGAGAAAGCCCCCGACACCGGATAAAATGCGGGGGTTTGCCATCTCTCGGACCTTCCTCGCATGTCTGCCGCCCAATCCGCCCATCACGCTTCCGCCACCTCGCTCGAATTCGTCCGCTTCGCCCTGAACGAAGGCGTGCTGCGCTTCGGCAGCTTCAAGGTCAAATCGGGACGCATCAGCCCCTATTTCTTCAATGCGGGTCTGTTCAACAGCGGCGGTTCGGTCGGCAAGCTGGCGGGCTTCTATGCCCAGGCGCTGCTGGATTCGGGCGTGTCGTTCGACATGCTGTTCGGCCCGGCCTACAAGGGCATTCCCCTGGCGACGGCCACCGCCGTGGCGCTGGCCGGCCATCCGGCCATGCAAGGCCGCAGCGACGTGCCGTTTGCCTACAACCGCAAGGAAGCCAAGGACCACGGCGAAGGCGGCACCCTGGTCGGCGCACCGCTCAAGGGCAAGGTCGTGATCATCGACGACGTCATCACGGCGGGCACCTCGGTGCGCGAATCGGTGGAGATCATCCGCAACGCGGGCGCCGAACCGGCAGCGGTGCTGATCGCCATGGACCGGATGGAACGCGCCGGCCCGGACGACGCCCTGTCGGCCCATTCCGCCGTGCAAGACGTGGCCAAGACCTACGGCATTCCGGTAGTGGCCATCGCGTCGCTGGCAGACATCATGGCGCTGCTGCAAGACGATGCCGCGTTTGCCGAGCACCGTGACGCCGTGCTGGCGTATCGGACCAAGTACGGGGTGAAGTAAGGCGCTTGCGAGCCTGAAATGCAGGGCGGCCGAGTGCCGCCCTGTTGTTTTACGGCGGCGTTCAGCCGTAGCGCGCGATCGGTTCGGCCACACCATGGGGCTGGCCGTAGACCGCGATACCACTTGCTCGCGCAGCGTCGGCCAGCTTGCGGTCGAAGGTTGCCAGGCAGGCGTTGTTGCGCCACGCCAGTTCGACATAGCTGGCATCGTAGGTGGTTAGCCCGTGAGTCCGAGCCAGTTGATAGACCCGCCATATGCTGGACGTCGCAGCGTCCGGATCGGCGGAAATAGGTAGTCGGTCCAGCAACCGGGCGAACGATAATCGCTGGCCTTCGGTGATGTGTTGGCCGCGTTCGGCGCGCAACATGCCGTTTGCCACTTCCACTGGCCAGATGTGCGGCACCAGGTTCTGTGAGGCGTGGGCCACTTCAAGCAGATGCCGAGCCAGGTTTGACTCATGCATGTCAGTACGGCCCAGCAGCCAGGCCAGGGCGACGGACGCGTCGGGTACCAATCGGATCGGTGTCATTCGCGGCCTTCTTCGATCCAGGCGCGGATGACTTCGTGCGGGACGGGCGCGCCAGGGGCGAAGTGCTTCATCGCTTCCAGGGCATCATGACCATCGAGCGTGGTCGTGGACGAAGCAGGCGTGAGCCGGGCATAGGGCACGCCATCGATCGAGATGATGAAATGCTGGCCCTGGGTGACGGCTTGCAGGTGGTCGGCGAACCGGTGCAGCAGATCGCTGCTGCTGAGTTCGATGTAATTCATGGCCAAATCTCCAGTCGGAATCGACCAGATCATTCTTGGCCAAACAAAAGGCCGCGACAAGATGCCGCGGCCCTAGGATTGGTCTGATCTTGCACGCCGCCCCGAAGTCGGGACGGCGCATGGGGATCAGCTGTCCAGCTTCTGCTTGAGCAGGTCGTTGACCTGCTGCGGGTTGGCCTTGCCGCGGGCGGCCTTCATGATCTGGCCTACCAGCGAGTTGAACGCCTTCTGCTTGCCGGCGCGGTATTCCTCGACGATGGCCGGGTTGGCGGCAAGCACCTCGTCGATCATGGCGCCGATGGCGCCGGTGTCGCTGATCTGCTTCAAGCCGCGGGCCTCGATGATGGCGTCGGCCTGGCCGCCGTTTTCGCCTGCCCACATGGCGCCGAACACTTCGCGCGCGATCTTGTTGGAGATCGTGCCGTCGATGATGCGGTTGATCAGGGTCGCCAGCGCGGGGGCCTGCACCGGGGAATCGGCGATGGCCTTTTCTTCCTTGTTCAGCGTGGCGGCCACTTCGCCCATGATCCAGTTGGCGGCCAGCTTGGCCTGGCCGGCCGGCAGCGCGTGCGCCACGGCTTCGAAGTAGGCGGCCAGGTCGCGGCTGACGGTCAGTTGCGCGGCATCGTAGGCGGGCAGGCCGTATTCGGATTCAAAGCGGGCGCGCTGGGCGGCCGGCAGCTCGGGCATGGTGGCGCGCACTTCATCCACCCACTCGCGCGAGATGACCAGCGTGGGCAGGTCGGGGTCGGGGAAGTAGCGGTAGTCGTGCGCGTCTTCCTTGCTGCGCATGCTGCGGGTTTCGTCGGCGTCCGCGTCGTACAGGCGGGTTTCCTGGACCACGGTGCCGCCGTCTTCGATCAGTTCGATCTGGCGCCGCGCTTCATGGATGATGGCGCGTTCGAGGAAGCGGAACGAGTTGACGTTCTTGATCTCGGTGCGGGTGCCGAATTCCTTCTGGCCCACCGGGCGCACGGATACGTTGGCGTCGCAGCGGAACGAGCCTTCCTGCATGTTGCCGTCGCAGATGCCCAGCCAGACCACCAGGCTGTGCAGCGCGCGGGCGTAGGCCACGGCCTCGGCGGCCGAGCGCATTTCGGGCTCGGTCACGATTTCCAGCAGCGGCGTGCCGGCGCGATTCAGGTCGATGCCGCTGGCCGCCGAACCATTGGCCAGCGTGAAGTTGTCGTGCGAGGACTTGCCTGCGTCTTCTTCGAGGTGGGCGCGCGTCAGTTTGACGGTTTTTTCTTCCTCGCCCACGAAGAACGACAGCGAGCCGCCCACCACCACCGGCAGCTCGTATTGGCTGATCTGGTAGCCCTTGGGCAGGTCGGGGTAGAAGTAGTTCTTGCGCGCAAAGACCGAGCGCGGCGCGATCTCGGCGCCCACGGCCAGGCCGAAGCGGATGGCGCGTTCGGCGGCGCCGCGGTTCATGACCGGCAGGCTGCCGGGCAGGGCCAGGTCGACTTCGTTGGCGTGGGTGTTGGGCGCGGCGCCGAATTGGGTGCTGCTGCCCGAAAAGATCTTGGAGTCGGTGGAAAGCTGCGTATGCGTTTCCAGGCCGATGACGATTTCCCAGTTCATTGTTTAGGCGTCCTGCTGGGCCGGCGAGGCTTTGTGCCAGTCGGTGACTTGTTGGTAGCGGTCGGCGATGGCCAGGAGGCGGCCTTCGTCGAAGTAGTTGCCGATGATCTGCAGGCCGACCGGGCGTTTGGCGCCGCCGTGATTGCCGAAACCGCAGGGGATCGACATCGCGGGCAGGCCGGCCAGGCTCACGCCCAGCGTGTAGACGTCGGCCAGCCAGTCGGCGGTGGGGTCGTCGCGGTTGTCGCCGATGTTCTTGGCGACCGTCGGGGTCACCGGGCCCATGATGACGTCGCACTGGCCGGCATAGGCGCGCTGGAAGTCCTGCGCGATCATGCGGCGCAGGCGCTGGGCCTGCAGGTAGTAGGCGTCATAGTAGCCATGGGACAGCACATAGGTGCCGATCAGGATGCGGCGCTTGACCTCGTCGCCGAAGCCTTCGGCGCGCGAGCGGCTGATCATGTGGTCCAGCCCGTCGTACTGCGTGGCGCGATGGCCGTAGCGCACGCCGTCGTAGCGGGCCAGGTTGCTGGAGGCTTCGGCGGGGGCGATGACGTAATAGGCGGGAATGGCCAGCTCGGTGCGGGGCAGCGACACCGGCACGCGCACGGCGCCCAGGGCCTCGAACTGGGCCAGGGCGGCTTCCACTGCGGCGGCCACGTCCGGCGCCAGGCCGGCGCCGAAGTACTCGGCGGGCACGCCGATGCGCAGGCCCTTCAGGGGCTGGCTGCCGGCGGCGTCGTATCGGGCCTGGGCGGCGTCGAAGTCGCGCCGCACGCGGCCCGGCTCGTTGACGGCGCCGTCGCATTTTTCCAGGCTGGTGGCGTCGCGCGGGTCAAAGCCGCTGATGACGTCCAGCAGTTCGAGCAGGTCGCGGCTGCTGGGGGCCAGCGGGCCGGCCTGGTCCAGGCTGGAGCCGAAGGCGACCATGCCGTAGCGTGACACGGTGCCGTAGGTGGGCTTGATGCCGCTCACGCCGCACAGCGCGGCGGGTTGGCGGACCGAGCCGCCGGTGTCGGTGCCGGTGGTGGCGGCCACCAGGCGGGCCGCCACGGCCGCAGCCGAACCGCCCGACGAGCCGCCCGGCACGGCCGAGAGATCCCAAGGGTTCTTCACAGGGCCGTAGGCCGAGTTCTCGTTGCCCGAGCCCATGGCGAATTCGTCGCAGTTCAGCTTGCCCAGCGACACGGCGCCGGCCGCTTGCAGGCGCTCGACCACGGTGGCGTCGAACGGGCTGACGTAGCCGTCCAGCATCTTGCTGCCGGCGGTGGTACGCCAGCCGCGGGTGACGAAGGCGTCTTTGTGGGCGATGGGCACGCCGGCCAGCGAACCGGCGTTGCCGGCGGCCAGCGCGGCGTCGGCGGCGCGGGCCTGGACCAGCGTCAATTCGGCGTCAATATGTAAGAAGGCGTTCAGGCCGCTGGCCGCGTCGGCGGCGGCCAGCGAGCTTTGCGCCAGTTCGACGGCGCTGACCTGGCGTTGGGCGAGGGCCGCGCGCAGGGCGGCGATCCCCTCGAATTGGGTATGCAAGGCGGGTTTCGTCATGGCTTAATCTAGGACCTTGGGAACCAGGAAGAGGCCGTCCTGGGCATCGGGGGCGTTGGCCAGCAGTTCTGCGCGGCGGGCCTCCGAGGCGGTTTCCGTCACGGCGTCCTGGCGCAGGCGCAGCACGATGTCTTCGTGGGCGGACAGGGGGTGGGCCAGGGGTTCGACGCCTTGGGTGTCGACGGCTTGCAGCCGTTCGATCAGGTGGAGGATGCCGTTGAGCTCGGCCTGCGCGTGGGTGCGTTGGTCCGGGGTCAGTTCGATTCTGGCCAGCTTGGCAATGCGGGCCACATCTGTGTCATTGAGCGCCATGGGGATTGCAAATATCGAGAAGCGAAGGCCGAGGGGCGGGACTGGGCAGTATGCACATGCCAATACCGTTACAAAGCTTGAATAGCCTGCATTTATGCGCTATTTCCGGGGAAATTATAAGTTATGATTCACGGTTTAATCGCCGTGATGACAGGCGGACCCGACCTTTCTCGGGTCGTACGCCCCGCGGCATGACCCAATTCCCCCCAGAATTTAGCTGAGCTCCCATGTTCGGATTCCTGCGCAGTTATTTTTCCAGCGATATGGCGATCGACCTCGGTACCGCCAATACGCTGATTTACGTCCGCGGCAAGGGCATCGTGCTCGATGAGCCCTCCGTGGTCGCAATCCGTCATGAAGGCGGGCCTCACGGCAAAAAGATCATCCAGGCCGTCGGCCACGAAGCCAAGCAGATGCTTGGTCGAGTGCCCGGCAACATCGAGGCCATCCGGCCCATGAAGGACGGCGTCATCGCCGACTTCACGGTCACCGAACAGATGCTCAAGCAGTTCATCCGCATGGTGCACCCCCGCAACATGCTGGCGCCCAGCCCGCGCATCATCGTGTGCGTACCCTGCGGCTCCACCCAGGTTGAACGTCGCGCCATCCGCGAATCGGCGCTTGGCGCCGGCGCGTCCCACGTCTTCCTGATCGAAGAACCCATGGCCGCGGCCATCGGCGCCGGCCTGGCCGTGTCCGACGCCAGCGGCTCCATGGTCGTCGACATCGGCGGCGGCACCACCGAGGTGGCGGTCATCTCGCTGGGCGGCATGGTCTACAAGGGTTCCGTGCGCGTCGGCGGCGACAAGTTCGACGAAGCCATCGTCAACTACATCCGCCGCAACTACGGCATGCTGATCGGTGAACCCACCGCCGAACTCATCAAGAAGGAAATCGGTTCCGCCTTCCCGGGTTCCGAAGTCCGCGAAATCGAAGTCAAGGGCCGCAACCTGGCCGAAGGCGTGCCGCGCAGCTTCACGGTCTCGTCCAACGAGATCCTCGAATCCCTGACCGACCCGCTCAACCAGATCGTCTCTGCCGTCAAGATCGCCCTTGAGCAGACCCCGCCCGAACTCGGCGCCGACATCACCGACAAGGGCATCGCCCTGACCGGCGGCGGCGCCCTGCTGCGTGACCTGGACCGCCTGCTGCAAGAAGAAACCGGCCTGCCGGTGGTGGTCGCCGATGATCCCCTGACCTGCGTCGTGCGCGGTTGCGGCGAGGCGCTGGAACACCTTGAGAAACTGGGCGCGATCTTCATCAACGACTAATCCTGCCCGCCAGCCCGGAGCCCCGCTTTTCCACGGCTCCGGCCGCTGCGGGGGCGGCGGGCGCGGGCGCCCGGGCTGAGATTCATGCAACGACAAGGGACTCCCCCCCTATTCAGGCGCGGTCCACCCGCGGAGGTGCGGCTGGTCGTCCTGGTCGCCTTGGCGTTGGCCCTGATCATCATGGATTCGCAATGGCGCATGCTCGAACCGGCACGCCGTGCGGTGTCCGTGGCGCTATACCCCTTCCAGCGCGCCGTCATGGCGCCGCGCGACCTGGTGCAACAGGTCAATGAATGGGTCAACGCGGCCAACCTCATCCGTAGCGAAAACGAAGCGCTGCAACGCCAGCGCATCGAACTGGCCCAGGTGGCCACCCACGCGGCGCAGCTGGCCGCCGAAAACGCGCAATTGCGCCGCCTGCTGGGCGTGACCGACACCGTGGCCCAGTCGGCCGTGGTCGTGGAAGTGCTGTACGAACCCACCAATGCGTTCAACCAGCGGCTGGTCTTCAACAAGGGCAGCAAGGCCGGCCTGGCGCCGGGCATGCCCGTCATCGACGAAGGCGGCGTGGTCGGCCAGATCGTGCGCGTCACCCCCATGACGGCCGAAGCCGCCCTGGTCACCGACGAACAGGTTTCCATCCCCGTGCAACTGCTGCGCAATGGCCTGCGGCTGATTGCATTCGGAGGGAACTCTCCGGGCAAGATGGAGGTCCGTTACCTGGCTGCCAATGCCGACATCAAGGAAGGCGATACTATCGTCACCAGTGGCGTCGGCGGCCTGTTTCCCGCCGGCCTGCCGGTGGCCAAGGTAACCTCGGTCGAACGCGACACCGCTTCCGGCTTCGCGCGCGCCGTCTGCGAACCGCTGGCCCACCCTGAACGCTATCGCCACTTCCTGGTCCTGCAGGTGGATGTGGAACGTGCCGAGTCCAACCGTCAGGAGGTCGATTCCGGTGGATCGGACTAATCAATCATCAGGGCAACCCCGGCGCCGCCTGGGTACGCCCAGCAATGTGCAGCCCGAGCGCCTGTCCGGGCCGGCCCACGGCGTGTTCGTCTGGGGCACCATCATTTTGGTCTGGCTGGTGTCGCTGCTGCCGTGGCGGTTGTGGCAGGGCGCGCCCGACGTCCTGATCCTGATCATCGCCTTCTGGTGCGTGCACGAACCGCGCCGCGTGGGTCTGTTCACCGCCTTCTGCTTCGGCCTGCTGATGGACGTGCACGACGCCGGGCTGCTGGGCGAACACGCGCTGTCCTACACCCTGGTCGCCTATGGCGCCGTGGTGCTGCATCGGCGCCTGCAACGCTTCGACCTCTGGAGCCAGGCCATGCACATGCTGCCTGTGTTCCTGATCGCGCGCTTCGTCACCCAGATCATCCACGCCTGGCTGGCCGGCAAGTGGCCGGGCTGGGACTGGGGCATCAGCGTCGCGATCACCGCCGCCCTGTGGCCGCTGGCGGGCTGGGTTCTGCACTTGCCGCAGCGCGGTGCCGACGACGCCGAATCTTCCTCCGCCTGACGGCGGCGCCGCTTCATGTTCGAATTCAAGAAAACCGGCCAGCAGCAGAAGCAGCGTTTCCGCCTGCGCGCCTGGGTGGGCGGCGTGTTCGCGCTGGCCTGCTTCGGTGTGTTGGTGGGCCGGTTCTGGTACCTGCAGGTCGACCGCTACGAAGGCCTGTCCGAGCGCGCCGACCGCAACCGCATCGCGGTGGTGCCGATCCCGCCGCGCCGCGGCGAAATCCTCGACCGCAACGGCGAAGTGCTGGCGCGCAACTACCGCACCTACACACTTGAAGTGGTGCCCGCCCAGGCCGGCAACATGACCGCGCTGTTCGAGCGGCTGACGCAGGTCGTCTACATCAGCCCGGCCGACCAGCGCCGCTTCAAGCGCCGCGCGGCTGAATCCAGCCGCTACGCCAGCCTGCAGCTGCGCAACAACCTGAACGAAACCGAGGCCGCCTGGTTCGCCGCGCATGCCTTCCAGTTCCCGGGGGTCGAGCTGCGCGCCCGCTGGGTCCGCGAATACCCGCAAGGCGTGTCGGCCGCCCACGTGGTGGGCTACATCGGCCGCATCGCCGAAGGCGACAACGAAGAACTCGAACGCGCAGGTCTCCTGGGCAATTACCGTGGCACCGATGTCATTGGTAAGAAAGGTATCGAAAAAACCTGGGAAGAAGCCCTGCACGGCCGCACCGGCCTGGAAGAAGTCGAAGTCACCGCCGGCGGGCGCCCCATGCGCACGCTGCGCCGCATCGACCCCGTGCCCGGCTCAGACATCATGCTGTCCATCGACCTGGGCCTGCAGAAGGTGGCCGAAGAGGCCTTCGAGGGCCAGCGTGGCGCGCTGGTCGCGATCGACCCGGACACCGGCGAAGTGCTGGCCTTCGTGTCGCAGCCGTCGTTCGACCCCAACCTGTTCGTCGACGGCATCGACGTGGACAACTGGCGCATGCTGAACGAATCGCCGGACCACCCGCTGATCAATCGCCCGCTTTACGGCACCTATCCCATCGGTTCGACCTACAAGCCCTTCGTGGGCCTGGCCGCGCTCGAACTGGGCAAGCGTCGCGCCACCGACCGCATCTCCGACCCGGGCTACTACGAATTCGGCGGCCAGAAATTCCGCAATGCCGGCGGCGCGGCCTACGGCATGACCGACATGCACAAGGCGATCGTGGTGTCCTCCGACACCTACTTCTATTCGCTGGGCCCCGAAATCGGCGTGAACGCGCTGCACGATTTCACCAAGCAGTTCGGCTTCGGCCAGATCACCGGCATCGACCTCGAAGGCGAGAAGCGCGGCGTGCTGCCGTCCACCGACTGGAAACGTTCCGCCTACAAGGACAAGGACCGCCAGCGCTGGTACGCCGGCGAAACCATTTCGGTGGCCGTGGGCCAGGGCTACAACGCCTTCACGCTGCTGCAGCTGGCCCAGGGCACGTCCACGCTGGCCAACAACGGCCTGTACCGTCGGCCGCACCTGGTGCACGCGGTACGCGACCCGCGCACCGGCGTGGCCAAGCCCACCGAGTCCGCGCCCGACTACCGCATCCCGCTCAAGCAGGCCAACGTCGATGTCATCAAGAACGCGATGGCCGACGTGGTCCGTGCCGGCACGGCCCGCCGCGCCTTCGCCAACGCGCCGTACCAGGCCGCCGGCAAGACCGGCACCGCCCAGGTGTTCAGCCTGCGCGGCGGCCACTACCGCGCCAGCGCCATCGACGAACGCCTGCGCGACCACGCCTTGTTCATGGGCTTCGCGCCGCTCGAACACCCGCGCATCGCCGTCTCGCTGATCGTCGAGAACGCTGGCTGGGGCGCCAGCGTGGCCGCCCCGGTCGCCCGCAAGGTGTTCGATTACTGGCTGGCCAAGGATCGGCAGGACAAGATCGTGCGGCCGGACCGCAACGCGCCGTTGGCCACCGTTGAAACCATTACTTCCGACGTGGTGCGCCGACCATGAAGCGTCTCGGCCTGATCCTGTTGCGCGTCTTCACGGCTTTCGACTGGCCGCTGCTGGCCATCCTGATGATGTTCGCCGCGCTGGGCCTGACCGTCATGCATTCGGCGGTGGGCGGCACCGATTGGCGCTTCGCCGAACAGTCGCGCAACTTCATCATCGCGTTCTTTGCCATGTGGATCATGGCGCTGATCCCGCCCAAATGGCTGATGAAGCTGGCGCTGCCGTTCTATGTGGTGGGCGTGGTGCTGCTGCTGGGCGTGGAATTCTTCGGCGAGACCAGCAAGGGCGCGACGCGCTGGCTGAACCTGGGCGTGACCCGCATCCAGCCCTCTGAAATGATGAAGATCGCCGTGCCCATGATGCTGGCCTGGTACTTCCAGCGGCACGAGGGCGCCGTGCGCATCCGCGACTTCCTGGCCGCCGCCGCCATGCTGGCCGCGCCGTTCGGCCTGATCGTGCTGCAACCCGACCTGGGCACCGCGCTGCTGGTGTTCGGCGCCGGCTTCTTCGTCATCTACTTCGCCGGCCTGTCATTCAAGCTGCTGGTCCCGGTGATGCTGGCCGGCATCATCGGCATCGGCACGCTGGTCTACTACGAAGACCAGCTCTGCGAACCCGACGTCAACTGGGTCGTGCTGCACGACTACCAGAAGCACCGCGTCTGCACGCTGCTCAATCCCAGCTCCGACCCGCTGGGCAAGGGCTTCCACACGATCCAGTCGATGATCGCGGTGGGCTCGGGCGGCGTGTACGGCAAGGGCTACATGAAGGGCACGCAGACGCACCTGGACTTCATCCCCGAACGCACGACCGACTTCATCTTCGCGGTCTACGCCGAGGAATTCGGCCTGTATGGCGGCATCGCAATTTTGGTGCTGTACGGCCTGATGATGGCCCGCGGCCTGACGATCGCCTCCCGCGCCTCGTCCCAATTCGGCCGCCTGCTATCCGGCGCGCTGACGATGATGCTATTCATCTACGTGTTCGTGAACGTGGGCATGGTGACAGGCATCCTGCCGGTGGTGGGCGTGCCACTGCCCTTCATGAGCTACGGCGGCACAGCCCTCTTCACCATGGGCATCGCATTCGGGATCATGATGAGTATTAGTCGGCATAGGTCGGTTAAGGCTTAAAGGCGTTGTCTTCGTAGGTCGCCGAGGGCGAGGGGCTTCGTGGTGGCGGGCGCCCACGATTGCGGTCCGGAGCCTTCGCTCCGGACTTGCCTAGGCGGCCCCCCCCTTCGTCATCTTCGTCCAGGCCTTCGGCCTTCCCTCTCAAGAAACTCCCGTCAAGCTGCTGATTTGTTTGGGGTTTTTTCACGGAGTCTCTGGAAGTGGCGTGAGGCTATAGCCCATCGCCTGGGCGCGCTTGGTCAAGTGATGCATGACGCGCT
>PJUB01000166.1_pt1 | contig 43109 bp, 42 predicted proteins | sample 1512141 | NCBI WGS metagenome assembly PJUB01 (sample SAMN08177677, study PRJNA422409) | Soil metagenome, whole genome shotgun sequencing project. | isolation source: Soil enriched on filter paper: alkali lignin treatment | place: USA: Madison | collected 2015-01-15 | reverse complement strand
GGAAGAGGTTCAGCGCGGTGTCCAGGGCCATGCCGATGCCGCCGGCGCCGACCAGGCCCAGGACGGCGGATTCGCGGACGTTGATGTCCCAGCGCAGCAGCACGATGGACCAGAAGGCGGGACGGATCTGGGGCCAGTAGGCGTACCAGATGACCGAGGCCTTGCTGGCGCCGGTGGCGGTGACGGCTTCGATGGGGCCGCGCTGGGCTTCTTCGATGGCTTCGCCGACCAGTTTGCCGACGAAGCCGATGGAGCGGAACGCGATGGCGAGCGTGCCGGCCAGGGCGCCGGGGCCGAAGATGGCGATGAAGAGCAGGGCCCAGACCAGCGAGTTGACCGAGCGGCTGGAGACGAGGATCAGCCGGGCCAGCATGTTGATGGTTTTGCTGGGGGTGAGGTTGTTGGCCGCCAGCAGGCCGACGGGGACGGCCATGAAGACGGACAGGATGGTGCCCAGGGTGGCGATGTGCAGGGTCTCGATCAGGGCGTTGTGGACGCCGTCGGGGTAGTAGGCCCAGTCGACCGGCCACATGCGCTGGAACAGGTCGGCCATCTGTTCGGGCGCGTCGTAGAGGAACTCGGGGATGACTTCGACGCCGCGGATGGCCTGGACGATGGCGGCGACGACCAGCAGGTAGAGGGCGAAGCGCAAGAGGCGCTGGCCCAGGCTGTAGCGTTGCCAGACGCGGGGCGCGGCGGTGTCGCGCAAGGTGGGGGCGTGGGCGTTCATTGGTCTGCCTCCGCCTTGTTGACGACGGGCTTGGCCGTCCTGGGCTGGCTGGAACCGATGCCGCGGGCGCCGGCGAAGCGGCTTTGCAGGATGCGGTCAAAGCCCAGGTTGTCCAGGAAGACGGCGCGCACGAAGCCGGCCAGGATTTCGCCGAGCATGATGATGGCGATGAGGGTGAGCAGGATGGCGCTGACGAAGTCGTAGTCAAAGCGCTGGAACGCCGAGAACAGCGTGCCGCCCACGCCGCCGGCGCCGACGATGCCGACCATGGTGGAGTTGCGCAGGTTGGAGTCGAACTGGTAGGTGGCAAAGCCGATGAAGCGGGCGAACACCTGGGGCAGCACGCCGAAGACGATGACGTTGGCGAACGAGGCGCCGGTGGCGCGCACGGCTTCGACCTGCTTGAGCGAGATTTCCTCGATGGCTTCGGTGAAGAGCTTGCCGATGAAGCCGATGGAGGCGACGGTCAGGGCCAGGATGCCGGCCAGGGCGCCGAAGCCGACGGCCTTGACGAACAGGATGGCGACGATGACGGGGTGCAGGGCGCGGCACAGGGCGACGAGCGAACGTGCGGGCCAGGAGACCCAGGCGGGCATCATGTTGCGCGCGCCGAGCAGGCCGACGGGCAGGGCCAGGAAGATGCCCAGCACCGAGGCGAGCACGGCGATTTCCAGGCTTTCGGCGATGCCTTTCCACAGCGTGGCGGGCTTTTCGAAGTTGGGCGGGAACATGCGCGCCAGGAAGGTGGACGCGTGGCCCATGCCGGACTCGAAGCGGCTCCAGCTGAAGTCCAGCTGGGCAGCGGCGTAGACGGTGTAGAGCACCAGCAACAGCAGGCCGGCTTTCGCGCGGCCGGACATGGCGAAGGGGCGCGGGCCCCGGGGATGCGTTATTCCAGCCAAGACTCGCCTCCGTAGATGGTCTTGAGCATGGCGGCATCCAGGCCGCGGCCGTCGCCGTCATAGACGACGTGGCCGCCGGACATGCCGACGATGCGGCTGGCGTAGCGGCGCGCCAGTTCGACGTCGTGGATGTTGACGATGACGGGGATGCCGGTGGCGTTGCCCTGGGCGGCCAGCAGCTCCATGATTTCGACCGAGGTCTTGGGGTCGAGCGACGAGGTGGGTTCGTCGGCCAGCAGCAGCTGCGGGCGTTGCATCAGGGCGCGGGCGATGCCCACGCGCTGGCGCTGGCCGCCCGACAGGGCGTCGGCGCGCTGGTCGGCAAAGCCGGCCAGGCCGACGGTATCCAGCAGCGAATAGGCGTGCTCGATGTCTTCGGCTTCGAAGCGGCGGGTCCAGGCCTTGAAGGCGCTGGTGTAGCCCAGTCGTCCGGTCAGCAGGTTTTCCATGACGGTCAGGCGTTCGACCAGGTTGTATTCCTGGAACACCATGCCGATGCGCCGGCGGGCGCGGCGCAGCGACGCGCCGCGCACCCGGGCGAGATCGACGGCGCCGTCGCCGGCTTCCAGCACGATTTCGCCGCGGGTCGGCTCGATCAGCCGGTTGATGCAGCGCAAGAGCGTGCTCTTGCCGGTGCCGGACGGCCCGATGATGGCGGTGAGGCCCTGGCCTGCAATCTGCAGGTCGATGCCGTTCAGTACCGGCCGGCCGGCCCGGTATTCCTTGACCAGGCCGGAAATGCGTAGCGACGTCGTCATGCTGATTACTTCTTGCTCTTGGCGGATTCGCGGTCGTAGGCGGCGCGGTTGAAGCTTTCGCCACCGGATTCGGCGACCTGGCGCACGATGGCCCAGTCCTTCTGGTAGGTCACCGGGTAGAAGCGGTCGGCGCCGTCGAAGGCCTTGGACATCTCGGCCGGGAAGCGGTAGTCGTAGAAGCACTTGAGCATCTGGTCACGGAACTTCGGCTCCAGGTCATGCGCGTAGGCGAACGACGAGGTGGGGAATTTCTCGCTCTTGTAGATGACGCGGAAATCGGCTTCCTTGACCTGGCCGCGTTCGACCATGCGCTTGAACACGTCGGAGGCGACGGCGGCAGCGTCGTAGTCGCCGGAGTTGACGCCCATGACGGACTGGTCGTGTTTGCCGGAGAAGACCACCTTGTAGTCCTTGTCGGGCGTCAGGCCTTCCTTGGGGAACAGCGCCACGGGCGCCATGTGGCCGGAATTGGACGAGGGCGCGGTGTGCGCGAGCTTCTTGCCCTTCAGGTCGGTCAGCTTCTGGTAGGGGCTGTCTTTCTTGACGATGACGATCAGGTTGTAGCCCTGGAAGCCGTCGGCGTAGCCCTTGACGGCGAACGGCACGGCGCCGGCGATGTTCACGGCGAAGGCGGTGGGGCCGGTGGAAAAGCCGCCCACGTGCAGGCGGCCCGAGCGCATGGCTTCGATTTCGGCGGCGTTGCTCTGCACCTGGTAGAACACCACGCGCTTGCCGGTGCATTCGGACAGGTGCTTGGTGAACGGCTTGAAGATGTCTTCGTACACCGCCGGGTCTTCGACCGGGGTGTAGGTGAAGACCAGCGTCGACGGCGTTTTCTGCTTGGACGCGTCGGTGGGCGTGTCGGCCACCAGGTTCTTGTCGGCGTCGCAATACATCTGGTCGAGGTCGCCCCGGTTGGGGCAGGTGTCGGCGGCCTGGGCGGCGGACGCCCCGAAAGCGAACGCAGCCAGCGAGGCCGCTTGCAGTAGACGCAGAGCGCGCATCGTATGTCTCCTCTTATGGGTATGAATATGACTAGTAACTGAATTCAAACATACGTGGGCAGGACGCGCACTCGGGAAAGTCCCTGCCTTTCTTTTCGAGTTTTGTTCGTTTTGTTCGCTATGCGTTCGTTTTTGCGCGAAAAAAAGCCCCCGGACGGGCGTCCGAGGGCCTTGTCGCTTGCGCGGCTGGCGGTCAGGCCCGGTAGCCCAGCTTGCGTGAAATCTCGTGGGCGCAGGCCAGCAGCGGACGGGCGATGGCGCCGTCCCAGGACACGTCGAACAGCCCGGTGGGGCCCAGGCTGGTCAGGGCCAGCACGATGTTGCCGGTGTTGTCGAAGACGGGCACCGACAGTGCGTCCACGCCTGGCAGCGGGTTGCCTATCGCACGCGCCATGCCGTGCACGCGGATGTCGGCCAGTTGCGCATCGATATTGGCGCGGCTGGCCTTGCGCGGGGGCGGCACGCTGGCGATGACGGCCGTGTCGCCTTCTTCGCGGGCAATGTAGTGCTCGCTGACCTTGGGCGGCAGCCAGGCCGCGAACACCAGGCCGGTGGCCGTGTGCAGCATGGACATGACCGTACCCTTGCGCATGTTCACGTGCACCGGGTAGCTGGCTTCGGTCATGTGGATCATGGTGGGGCCGTGCGAGCCCAGCACCGCGATGCCCAGGGTGTGGCCGATCTCGGATTGCAGCTTGGCGATCTCGGGCATGGCGATGCGCACCGGGTCCAGCCGTTGCAGGCTGACCAGGCCCATCTGCAGGGCGAAGGGGCCCAGTTCGTACTGGCCGGTGATGCTGTCCTGCTGTACCAGGCCGACGCGGATGAAACTGACCAGGTAGGGGTGGGCCTTGGCCGACGTCATGCCGGCGCCGGCGGCCAGGTCGCGCAGGGTCAGCGGCTTGGCCGCATCGACCAGCGCGGCCAGCAGCGGCACGCCCACTTCGATGGACTGGATGCTGCGGCGGCCGTCGTTGGCGGCCGGGGCGGGTGTCTTGGCGGTGGCCACGGTGCGCGCCTTATGCCGTCAGCGCGCGCGGGGCGCGGGCGGCCAGCAGGCGATCGGCCATTTCCTTGAAGCCGCCGCCGCCATGGAAGGCGGCCACATACGCGGGCCGGTGCGTCAGGCGGTGCAGCTGCGACTGGATGTTGGCCACGCCGACCGAGACGGGGAAGAACGCGAACATGGGTTCGTCGTTGGGCGAGTCGCCGATGAACAGGGTGCTGTCCAGCACGTGGGCCACGTCCAGGCCGAATTCGCGCTGGAACAGGGTGCGGGTCATGGTGAGTTTGTCGTAGTCGCCGAACCAGCCGTTGACGTGGATGGAACTGACCTTGGCCTGGGCGCCGGCGTCCTGGAAGATCTGGACGATGCGGCCGATGTCGGCCTCGGGCAGGACGGGCACGTCTTCGCAGAAATCGATGGCCAGGTCGGCCACGCGGTAGTCCTGGTCGCTGGCCACGGCGGCGCCGGGCACTTCGGCCAGCACGCGGTCGCGGATGGCGTCCAGTTGCTTGCGGCTGGCCTGGCGCGAGGCCGCGTCGGTCCAGTAGTGGGTGGTCATGCGACGGGCCTGGCGGTCGTAGGCGTAGTAGAACGCGCCGTTTTCGCCGACCACGGCGCGCACCGGCCACATGCGGGCGATGTGGTCGCACCAGCCGGCCGGGCGGCCGGTGATGGGCACGACCTGGATGCCGGCCTGTTCCAGGCGTTCGAGCGCCGCGTAGGCGTCGGCCGGCAGGCGGCCATCGGTGGTCAGCGTGTCGTCGATGTCCGTCAGTACGACGCGTATCCCCGCCGCGACGTTCAAAGGCATGGCCGCAAGGGCTTGCATGGCGTTTTTCCTTGGTTTTATAGGGTGTTCTCCGGGCGAAAGTTTAACCGGATGGCCCTGTTTGGGCGGGCCCGTCGCACCCCGGTAGGGGTTCTGGCGCCGGGGGCGGTAAAATCCGGGCTTTCCTGCCTGGTTTACGCGTCCGCCATGTCCGTCCAGTTGTCCTCCTTGCCCGGCTCCGAGCCGGAATCCTTCGATATTGCCTCGGTCGCCGAGATCATCGCCGAGCTGCGCGCCGGCCGCATCGTCATCCTGGTCGACGAAGAAGACCGCGAAAACGAAGGCGACCTGGTCATGGCCGCCGAATTCGTCACGCCCGAAGCCATCAACTTCATGGTCACCCACGGCCGCGGCCTGGTGTGCCTGACCCTGACCGAAGACCGCTGCCGCCAGCTGGACCTGCCGCTGATGGCCGCCCGCAATGGCACGCGATACGGCACCAATTTCACGCAGTCGATCGAAGCCGCCGAAGGCGTCGAAACCGGTATTTCGGCCGCCGACCGCGCCCGCACCATCCAGGTGGCGGTGGCGCGCGACGCCAGGCCGTCCGACCTGGTCCAGCCCGGCCACATCTTCCCGGTGCGCGCCGTGCCCGGCGGCGTGCTGGTGCGCGCCGGCCACACCGAAGCCGGTTGCGACCTGACCGCCATGGCCGGCCTGACCCCGGCCGCCGTCATCTGCGAAATCCTCAAGCCCGACGGCACCATGGCGCGCCTGCCCGACCTGGTCGAATTCGCCCGCGAACATGGCCTGAAGATCGGCACCATCGCCGACCTGATCCAATACCGCAGCGAGCACGAATCCATCGTCAAGCGCGTGGGCAAGCGGCCCATGCAGACCGCCTGGGGCGTCTTCGAGGCCGTGGCCTACGAAGACGCGGCCACCGGCTCGGCCCATCTGGCGCTGGTGCATGGTACCGTGACGCCGGACGTCGAAACGCTGGTGCGCGTGCACGAGCCGGCCTCGGTGCTGGACGTGCTGGACACCGGCGCCAGCCCGCACAGCTGGGGCGTGGCGCAGGCCCTGCAGACCATTTCCCAGGCGCCGGCCGGCGTGCTGGTGCTGATGAATTGCCAGTCGTCCACCGAACATCTGTTTGCGCAGATCGCGGGCTGGAGCGACCCCAAGGCCAATGCCAACGCCGCCAACGCCGACCGGTTCGGCCTGCGCACCTACGGCATCGGCGCCCAGATTCTGCGCGACCTGAACGTGGGCCAGATGAAGCTGCTGGCCCGTCCGCGCAAGATGCCCAGCATGGCGGGCTTCTCGCTCACCATTACGGGTTACGATTGCGACCCTCTGCATACTCCCGCAACACACTGAAGGCCGACACATGAACCCTTACATCCTTACCCCCGACCTGAACGGCGAAGGGCTGCACATCGGCATCGTACGCGCCCGCTTCAATGAAGAAATCGGCCAGGCCGAACTCGAAGCGTGCCTGAAGGAACTGGCCGAACTGGGCGTGGACGAGCGCGACGTGATGGTCGCCACCGTGCCCGGCGCCCTGGAACTGGGCGTGGCCCTGTCGCACATGGCCGAAACGTTCGAATTCGACGCCCTGATCGCGCTGGGCGCCGTCATCCGCGGCGAAACCTATCACTTTGAAGTGGTCAGCAATGAAATGGCCACTGCAATCACCCGCATCTCCCTCGAAACCGGCATTCCGGTCGCAAACGGCGTGCTGACCGTGGACACCGACGAGCAGGCGCAAGCCCGCGCCGCCGGCAAGGGCCGCGACTGCGCGCAGGTGGCCGTTGAAATGGCCAACCTGGTCGCGGCGCTGGAGCCCGAGGAAGAAGACGAAGACGACGAAGACGAGGACGAAGATTTTGACGACGAAGAAGACGACGACCAGCGCTGATAGCGCGGCGCAAGCCCGCGCCAACGCGCGCAGCGCACGCCGCCGTGCACGCGAATTCGCGTTGCAGGGCGTTTACGCGTGGCTGCTGCGCGGGGGCCAGGGCACGCAGGACGCCGGCGAGATCGACGCCCATCTGCGCGACACCGAGGATTTTTCCGAGGCCGACGCCCAGTGGTTCAAGACCTTGCTGCACGGTGTCCTGCGCGAAGCGCCCACGCTGCGCGAGCGGTTCACGCCCTACGTCGACCGCCCGCTGGCCGAGTTGTCGCCCGTCGAACACGGCATCCTGCTGATCGGCAGCTTCGAACTGATTCATCACGTCGAAGTGCCGTACAAGGTTGCCATCAACGAAGCCGTGGAGCTCGCCAAGTCGTTCGGCGGCACCGATGGCTTCAAGTTCGTCAACGGCGTGCTCGACAAGCTGGCTGCCGACGTGCGCGCGCACGAAATCAAGAGGTAGTTTCCACCCCCCCGAAGCGCTGCGCGCTTCCCTCCCAGGGGGGGCGCCGCAGCGGACCGGCGGAGCCCGGATCCGCGCGGCCCGGGTCTGGGGAGACCCGTTTTTTGGGGGGGCGTGCATCCCTGGGGGCTTGCTTCCCATCCCTTGCTGGAGCGGTCCTCCCTTTGGAACGTGGCTCCGGTGTGGGAGTCAATACCGGCGCTGCGCCGGACTGCGGAGTTGCCGTGGCGTCCGAATTCGACCTGATCGCGCGCTATTTCACGCGCACCGCTCCGACCGGCCTGCTGGGCGTGGGCGACGACTGCGCGCTGTTCCCTGTGCCGCCGGGCGAGCAGGTGGCCACCAGTACCGATCTGCTGCTGGAAGGCCGGCATTTCTTTCCCGACGTTGATCCCAAAGCCCTGGGGCACAAGGCCCTGGCCGTGAACCTGTCCGACCTGGCCGCCATGGGCGCGCGCCCCATTGGCTGCGTGCTGGGGCTGGCGCTGCCCAGGCTGGATGAACCGTGGCTGGCCGCCTTTGCCGAGGGCTTTCATGCGCTGGCCGCTGCCCACGGCTGCCCGCTGATCGGCGGCGACACCACGCGCAGTTCCCATGACCTGGCCATCAGCGTGACCGTGTTCGGTGCGGTGCCCGCGGGCGCCGCCTTGCGCCGCGACGCGGCGCAGGCCGGTGACGACATCTGGGTGTCGGGCGAATTGGGCGCTGCTGACGTGGCGTACCGGCTGCTGGACGGCCAATACCCGACCGCCCCCGATCGCCTGGCCGCCACCCGTGGCGCGCTGGAGTGGCCTGAACCGCAGGTGGCGCTGGGCTTGGCGCTGCGTGGCATCGCGCATGCCGCCATCGATATTTCCGACGGCTTGCTGCAGGACCTGGGCCATATCCTGACGGCCAGCCGGGTGGCTGCGGTGCTGCATGAGGATCGCATGCCGGTCGCCGCCGCGCTGGCCGGCCTGCCGGTCGATGCGCAGCGCCGCGCGGTGCTCGGCGGTGGGGATGTCTACCAGCTTTGCTTTACGGCGCCTGCTGCCGGCCGCGCCGCCGTGCTGGCCGCGGCGCAAACGGCGGGGGCGCGGGTCAGCCGGGTGGGCGAGGTCGTGGCGCAAGCGCCGGTTCCTCCGCCTACCCAAGCCCAGCCTTCCGGTCAGTCCACGGCCCAGCCCCAAGCGCGACCCCGCCTGACGGTGTTGGACGCCGCCGGCCAGCCGCTGGCGCAATTGCCGGCGGGTTTCGATCACTTCCCTGCAGGTTGACGGGACGCGGTTGCCGCCATCATCTCTCGCTGCCGCATTCCAGCCACCTCGCCTGAACCTCTACCCATCCCCGCGACCTCCCAACCCATGCCGTCTTCCTCCCCCCGTTCCCCGTCGATGCGCGAGCGCTCGCGCGCCGTGTACCCGTCCCTGGCCTGGGTGTGCCGTGATCCGGGTCGGCTGATCGCCTTTGGCCTGGGTAGCGGCCTGGTGCGTCCCGCATCGGGCACCTGGGGCACGTTGCTGGCCTGGGCCATCTGGGTGGCGGCCGCGCCCGCCGCGTCCGACCTGGCCATCGGCGTCTTCCTGGCGCTGGCCTTTCTTTACGGCTGCTGGGCCTGCGACCGCGTGGGCCGCGAACTCCAGCAGCCCGATCATGTCGGAATGGTGTGGGACGAGATGGTGGCCTTCTGGCTGGTGCTGTGGCTGACGCCGGCCGGCCTGTTGTCGCAGGGCTTGGCGTTCGTGCTGTTTCGCACGTTCGACATCGTCAAGCCGCCGCCCATCAAGTCCTTCGACGCCCGCCTGAAGGGCGGCTTTGGGGTAATGTGGGACGATATCGTCGCGGCCGGATATGCCTTGCTGATCATGGCGCTGGTCGTGCGCACAGGAGTCTTGGGATGAACCAGCAATACGAAAGCACGCGGTCCAATCTGTCAGCCGAACAACTGGCGCACGCCACGTCGCTGGGCCTGGCCGAGCGGGTGGGCGATACGCTGCGGCGCCAGGGCCTGGTCATGGCAACGGCCGAATCCTGCACCGGCGGCCTGCTGGCGGGCGCGGTGACGGCGGTGGCCGGGTCCAGCGAATGGTTCGACCGGGGCTTCATCACCTACAGCAACGAGGCCAAGGTGGCCGAGTTGGAGGTTTCGCCCGACGCCTTGCATCACTTTGGCGCGGTGAGCGAACCGGTGGCGCTGGAAATGGCCAACGGCGTGCTGCTGGCGGCGCCTGCTGCCCAGGTGGCGGTATCCACCACCGGCATCGCCGGCCCGGGCGGGGCCACGCCGGGCAAGCCGGTGGGCATGGTGTGCTTTGGTTTTGCCATGCGGGTAGGCGAGGGCATCAGCAGCCGCGCGGTGACCCATGTGTTTCCTGGCGACCGGGCGCAGGTGCGCCAGGCGGCCGTGGAATTCGCGCTGCGCGGCGTCTTGGAATTGCTGGGCGCGCCGGTCAACCGGCGCTGAGCCGCAGCGTGCCGATCAACGTACCGCGTTGATCGCGTCGCGCAGGCCGCGGGCGGCCTGGCCGGCGGCGTCGCGCCAGTCGTCGCCGCCGCTGGCGTAGATGATGGCGCGCGACGAGTTGATCATCATGCCGCTGCGCGCGGCGTTGGCGCCGGCGTTGACCGTGGCGGTGATGTCACCGCCCTGGGCGCCGATGCCGGGCACCAGCAGCGGCACCGCGTCGCCGATGCGCTGGCGCACGGCGGCCAGCTCGTTCGGGAAGGTCGCGCCCACCACCAGGCCGCATTGGCCGTTGGCATTCCATTTGTCGGCCACCAGCCCCGCCACGTGCAGGTAGAGGGGTTCGCCGTTATCCATTTTCAGGAATTGCAGGTCGGAGCCGCCGGGGTTGGACGTGCGGCACAGCACGATCACGCCGCGGTCGCGCCAGGCCAGGTAGGGCTCGACCGAGTCCAGGCCCATGTAGGGGCTGACGGTCAGGGCGTGCGCCTGGTAGCGCTCGTAGGCTTCGCGGGCGTAGTTTTCGGCGGTGGAGCCGATGTCGCCGCGCTTGGCGTCCAGCACGATGGGCAGGTCGGGGTGCTTGTCGCGGATGTGCTGGCACAGGGCTTCGAGCTGGTCTTCGGCGCGGTGGGCGGCGAAGTAGGCAATCTGGGGCTTGAAGCTGCAGGCGTACGGCGCGGTGGCGTCGACGATGTCGCGGCAGAACTGGAAGATCGCGTCGGGCTTGTCCTGCAGTTCGCGCGGGAAACGCTGCGGATCGGGGTCGAGCCCGACTTGCAGCAGCGAGTTGCGGGAGGTCCAGGCGTGTTCGAGTCTTTGGAGGAAATTCATGGGGGAGTGATTATTAACAGGCCCTAGTGCAGTTTGACCCGGGGACGCGTGCGCCGCATGAGCAGGCGGGCCAGGGCCAGGGAGGCGGTGCGCGAGATGCCCAGCACCGCTTTGTGGTGCATCAGGTGCAGGCTCATGTACATCAGGCGCGCCAGTGTACCGCTTACGAAGAGGCCCCGTCCGGCCAGCTTGCCCATCAGGCTGCCCACGCCGGCGTCCTGGCCCAGCGACACCAGCGAGCCGTGGTCTTCGTAGACGTAGGGCGTGGTGGGTTCAGCCGTGCCGCGCAGGCGGGCGGTGATTTTCTTGGCCAGGTAGTCGGCCTGCTGGTGGGCGGCCTGGGCGCGGGCGGGCACCGTGCGGCCGTCGCGCCAGGGCGCGGCGCAGCAGTCGCCCAGCGCCAGGATGTGCGGGTCGGTGGTTTCCAGGCGTTCGTTCACTTCGACCTGGCCCAGCTTGTTCAGGGGCAGGTCCAGGTCGGCCAACAGCGCCGGGCCCTTGATGCCCGCCGCCCACATGCAGAGCTGGGCGGGGAAGGTACGGCCGTCGGCGGTCTTGACCGAATCGGCGGTGACTTCGGACACGCGGCAGGCGGTTTCGACGCGGATGCCGAGTTCGGTCAGGCGGGTGGTGGCCGCGGTGGAGATCTTTTCGGGCAGCGCCGACAGGATGCGCGGCGCGCCTTCGACCAGCGTGATGGCCAGGTCGCGTTCGGCGCGGAAGTTCGGCAGGCCGTAAGCACTGACGACGTGGCTGGCTTCGGTGAGTTCGACCGCGAGTTCGACGCCGGTGGCGCCGCCGCCGACGATGACGAGATCGAGGCGGGCGGACGGATCGCGCACCTTGGCCTGGTCGACCAGCGCCATGGCCTTGAGCATGGTCAGGCGGAACTGCTCGGCGTTTTCGGTGGTGTCCAGCGTCACGGCGTGGTCGGCCGCGCCGGGGGTGTTGAAGAAGTTGGACGTGCTGCCCAGGGCCTGCACCAGGGTGTCATAGGCCAGCTCGCGGCGTGGCAGGACTTCCTGGCCTTGGGAATCGGACACCGGGTCGACGGTGACCAGGCGGCGCTCGCGGTCGACGCCGACGAGCCGGCCCTGCGCGAACGAAAAGCCGTTCATGTGCGCCAGCATCAGGTAGGACAGGCCTTCCTGGTGGATATCAAGCGTGCCGGCCGCCGCTTCGTGCAGCGACGGCTTCCAGATGTGGAACGGACGGCTGTCGACCAGGGTGATGTGCTGGCGGCCGTGGATGCGGCCGAGCTTGGCGGCAAGTTCGAGGCCGCCGGCACCCCCGCCGACGATGACTATGCGTTCCGGGGAAGCGGGCTTGGTGTTGGGCATCATGGCTCCCAGTATAGAGGCGCCGGTACGGGCGCGGGGGCCGGGGCGGGCAAGCCGGCGTCCGACTTTCAGTGCATGACGAACCGGCTGACGGCCACGCCGACCCATACGGCCACCGTGAACAACAGCAATAGCATAACGGCGGCGCTGCCCAGGTCCTTGGCGCGGCCCAGCAGCGGGTGGGTATCGACCGACAGCGCATCGGCCAGCGCCTCGACTGCGGAATTGAGCAATTCCACCGCCAGCACCAGGATCACGGTGCCGATCAGGAAGAAGACTTCGACCGTGGTGCGCCCCAGGAAGAACGCGGCGGGGATGAGCAGCACGGCCAGCGCCAGTTCCTGGCGAAACGCCGCCTCGTACTTGATCGCGGCCTTCAGGCCCTGCAGCGAATAGCGCAGCGCGTTCAGGATGCGGCGCAGGCCGCCGGTGCTTTTATAGGGCGAGTGGTGCGGATTCGTGGACATGGGGGTGCGTAATAAGGCCGGGGGTGGCGGCTTTTTAACAGATATGGGTTGCCGCCGTGGTTTGGACTTGCCGTCTTGCCGATGCGACCGTCATGGAACGCGTTTTGACGTAATACTACGTTACGTTTTGCCTTCACCGCAGCCATACGATACGCTGGCGCGAATTCCCACCCACGCGCCCGTCTGCTGGCCTGTCGGCAGACGCACCACGGCGACTTTTTGGCACTGCAATCCATGCTCGAACGTTTGAATACGGAGTCGTTGACGCGTCTGCCCGCAGACGTGGAGAAACCCGCCTATGACCGCAGCCGGCTCACGCCGGGCATCGTGCACCTGGGGTTGGGGGCGTTTCACCGGGCGCACCAGGCGGTGGCCACCGATCTGGCCATGGCCGCCAGCCAGGACTTGTCGTGGGGCATCCTGGGGGTGTCGCTGCGCAGCGCCGCCACGCGCGATGCGCTGGCGCCGCAGGACGGGCTGTATACGCTGGCGTTGCGCGACAGCGCGCCAGACGGCGAGCCGCGCGAACAGTTGCGCGTGGTCGGGGCGGTGCAGCGCGTGATGGTGGCCGAGGAAGACCCCAACGCGGTGCTTGAGCGCATCGCTTATCCGCAGACCCGCATCGTCAGCCTGACGATCACCGAGAAGGGCTACAGCCACGAGCCGGCCACGGGCCACTTGCGCTGGGACGACCCGGACATCCTGCACGACCTCTACAACCCGATTCGGCCGCGCAGCGCGATCGGCCTGTTGGTCTACGGCCTGGCGCTGCGCCGCGAGCGCGGCCTGCCGCCGCTGACGCTGCTGTCCTGCGACAACCTGCAGGCCAACGGCGACACCCTGCGCAGCCTGGTGCTGGCCTTTGCGCTGCGCATCGACGTGGGGCTGACCGGCTGGATCGACAAGCACTGCACGTTCCCCAATTCCATGGTCGACCGCATCGTGCCGACCACCCGCGACGAAGACCGCGCGCGCATCGCGCAGCGGCTGGGCGTGGAAGACGCCTGGCCGGTGGTGGGCGAGCCCTACCTGAACTGGGTAATCGAAGACAGATTCGCCGCCGGTCGCCCCGCCTGGGAGGCCGCGGGCGTGACCTTCGTGGCCAACGCCGCGCCCTACGAGCGCCTGAAGCTGCGCATGGTCAATGGCCCGCATTCGGCGCTGGCCTACCTGGGGGGCCTGCTGGGCATTGCCACGGTCGGCGAGGCGGCCGCGCTGCCGGCGCTGCGCGATTTCGTGGACGAGCTGATGCGCTGCGAGATCGCGCCGACGCTCAAGGGCATTCCGGACGTGGGGCTGGAAGGCTACCGCCATCGCTTCCTGGCGCGCGTGGCCAATCCCGCCTTGCCGCAGTGGACGCGGCAGATCGCCACGGACGGCTCGCAGAAGCTGCCGCAGCGCTTGCTGCCGACCATTCGTGAACGCCTGCGTGGTGGCGACGACATTCGCCGGCTGACGCTGGTGGTGGCTGCGTGGCTGCACTATCTGCGCGGCCAGGACGAGACGGGCGCACATCATGCCATCCAGGACCCCCTGGCCGCGCCGTTGGCCAAGCTGCTGGCGCGGGCCGACGTGGCGGCGCGCGCCTCGGCGCCGAGCCAGGCCGCGCATCGCCGCGCCATGGTGCTGGCAGGTTATCGGCCCGTGTTTGGCGACCTGGGCAAGAAGCCGGTGTTCATCGCCGCGCTGGCCGCGCAGCTGGAAACGCTGCGCGAGCATGGCGTGCTGCATGCACTGCAGGCGGTCGCGCACGAGCCGGAAGCTGCGGCGCCGATCCCGGACGAAAGCGAAGCCGCCGTGGCGGCATTATTGCGCGAGCCAGCCGGCGTCGGCGCCTGAACGGCGGCCCTCTGTGCGACGCATCGGGCGCTTGCAGGCGCCCGATTTTTCTTGGGGCGCACTGCGTCCCTGGCCGCTACACCCCCAGGTATTGCAGCAGGCGCGGTTCGTCGTCGATGAAGGCCTGCGAGGTGCCCGTCCAGGCCACGCGGCCCTTTTCGACGATGGCATGCCGATCGGCCGTGGCCAGCAGCGGCTCAAGGTTCTTGTCGATGCACAGGACCGCCAGGCCGGTGCGCTTCAGGCTTTCCAGCGCCTGCCAGATTTCCTCGCGCACCACCGGCGCCAGGCCTTCGGTGGCTTCGTCCAGGATCAAGAGGCGCGGGTTGGTGAGCAACGCCCGGCCGATCGCCAGCATCTGCTGTTCGCCGCCCGACAGATGGCTGCCCAGGTGGCGCGCGCGTTCGCCCAGCCGTGGGAACAAGGCGTAGACCCGGTCCAGCGTCCAGGGGGCCGCCAGGCCCTGGCGATTGTGGGCGGTGGCGACCAGGTTTTCGCGTACCGACAGATTGGGGAACACGTGGCGGCCTTCGGGCACCAGGCCGATGCCGCACTGCGCCACCTTGTACGAGGGCAGCGGCGTGATGTCGCGGCCGTCGAACGCGATGGCGCCACGGCTGGCGCGGTTCAGGCCCATGATGGCTTTGACGGTGGTGGACTTGCCCATGCCGTTGCGGCCGAGCAGCGTCACGAATTCGCCGGGTCCGATGTCCAGGTCGATGCCGAACAGCGCCTGGCTGGCACCGTAGTGCGCGGTGACGCCGCGCAGTGACAACAAGGGGGCCGGGCGGTCGCTGCGGGGGCCGGCTTGCGATGCGCGGGCAGCCGGGTCGCCGATCGCTGCGCCATTCACGAGACTGCCTGGCACGCGGCTCATGCGGCGGCTCCCGTCGCGGCCTGTGCCTGGGCCGCTTGCGCACGGCGGCCGGCGTGGCCCCGTTCGCTGCCCAGGTAGCATTCGCGCACCTGCGGATCGCGGCGGATGTCGTCGGCGTTGCCGCAGGCCAGGGCGCGGCCATACACCAGCACGGTGATGCGGTCGGACAGGGCAAAGACGGCTTGCATATCGTGTTCCACCAGCAAGATGGTGTATTGCCCGCGCAGCCGTTGCAGCAGCCGCGTCATGGCTTCGGATTCGTGTTGGCTCATGCCCGCCATGGGCTCGTCCAGCAGCAACAGGGTGGGCTGGCACGCCAGCACCATGGCCAGCTCCAGCTGGCGCAGCTCGCCGTGCGCCAGTTCGCCGGCCGGGGTGTTGGCGCGGGCGGCCAGCCCGGCCAGTTCCAGCGCCTGGTGCGCCGGATCGCGCAGCGCTGGCGTGGCCAGCACCGGCCGCCAGAAACGAAAGCTGTGGCCGCGCCGCGCCTGCACCGCCATGATGACGTTTTCCAGCGCGGTGAAGGGCTTGAACACGGAAGTGATCTGGTACGAACGCGCCAGGCCGTGGCGTACGCGCTTGTCGACCGGCATGCGGGTCACGTCCACCCCGTCGAGCAGCACGCGGCCGCCGTCGGGCCGCAGTTCGCCGCTCAATTGGCCGATCAGCGTGGTCTTGCCGGCGCCGTTGGGGCCGATGACGGCGTGCAGTTCGCCGCTGGGCACGTCCAGCGACAGGTCGTCGGTGACGGTCAGGCCGCCGTAGCGCTTGACCAGGTTTTCCACGCGCAGGGTGCTCATCGCGGTGCTCCGGTGGGGCGCGGCGTGGGCCGCAGGCCGCCCAGGCGCCAGGGCTTGGCTGACAGGCCGCCATACAGGCCGCGGCGCGACACCAGCACCACGCCCACGATCAATAGACCCATCACCAGCATCCAGTGGTCGGTCAGCAGCTTCAGGCCCTCTTCGAGCAGCAGGAACGCCAGGGCGCCGGCGACGGGGCCGAACAGCGTGCCCAGGCCGCCCAGCGCCACCATCACGATCAGTTCGCCCGACGTTGTCCAGGCCAGGTAGGACGGCGATACGTACAGCGTCAGGTTGGCCAGCAGCACGCCGGCCACGCCGCACACCATGGCCGAAATCACGTAGGCCGCCAGCCGGTAGCGCAGCGTGGCAAAGCCCAGCGCGCGCATGCGCCGCTCGTTGGCCTGGCAACCGCGCAGCGCCATGCCGAAGGGCGCGTGCACCAGCCGGTGCAGCGCACCCAGCGTGCACAGCAGCACGCCAAAGGCGGCGATGTACAGCGCCAGCGGCGTATCCAGCCGGAACAGGCCGAAGTCGCTGCCCGAGAACAGCGACATGCCGTCGTCGCCGCCAAAGCCTTCCAGCCCCGTCGCCAGGAAATAGAACATCTGCGCGAAGGCCAGGGTGATCATGATGAAGGCGATGCCGGACGTGCGCATCGCGACGTAGCCGCTGACCACCCCGACCACGGCGCACCCGCCCAGCGCCGCCGCCAGGTGCAGCCAGCCGTTGTCGATGCCGTAGTGGTTCAGCACGCCCACGGCATAGGCGCCCAGTCCCAGGTACAGCGCATGGCCGAAGCTGACCATGCCGCCATAGCCCAGCAGCAGGTTCAAGGCCAGAGCCGCGATGCCGTACACCAGCACGCGGCCGAACAACGCCAGCAGGAAGGGCTCGCCTTGCCACTGCGCATACAGCGGCACCAGGGCCAGGACCAGCAACAACAGGCCGGCGGCCAGTTTGCGCGCAGAGAGTTCAAGCATGGTGCGCCCCTTATCCGTGCCGTACGGGAAACAGGCCTTGCGGCCGCAGCGCCAGCACCAGCGCCATGACGATATAGATCAGCATCGATGCGATCGCCGGGCCGGCCGCGTTGGCGGCGGCGGGCGACAGCGCCGCGCGCAGCAGGGCCGGCAGCAGCGCGCGGCCCAGTGTGTCGATCAGCCCTACCATCAGCGCGGCCAGGAAGGCGCCGCGCACCGAGCCGATGCCGCCGATGACGATCACCACCAGCGTCAGGATCAGGATCGGTTCGCCCATGCCGGTCTGCGCCGACAGGATCGGCCCGGCCATCAGCCCCGCCACGCCGGCCAGCACCGCGCCCAGCACGAACAGCAGCGTATTCAGCCGCGCGATGTTCACGCCCAGTGCACCCACCATCATGCGGTCGGTCGATCCCGCGCGGATCAGCATGCCCAGCCGGGTACGGTGGATCAGCACGTAGCAGCCCGCGGCCACCGCCAGGCCCGCCACGATGATGAGAAAGCGGTAGAGCGGATACGTGACGCCCAAGAGGTCGATGGTGCCGGACAGCCACGACGGCAGTCCCATGCTGATGGGCGCGGGCCCCCAGATGATGCGCGTGAGCTCGTTGAAGAACAGGATGAAGCCGAAGGTGGCCAGCACCTGGTCCAGGTGTTCGCGCGGATACAGCCGCGCCAGCGCGATGCGGTCCAGCAGCAGCCCCAGCAGCGCCATGCCGGCCACCACGGCGGCGGCCGCCAGCAGGAACGAGCCGGTGTGGCGGAACACGGTGGCCGCGATGAAGGCGCCCATCATGTACAGCGAGCCGTGGGCAAGATTGATGAAGTTCATGATGCCGAACACCAGCGTCAGGCCGGCGGCCAGCAGGAAAAGCAGGATACCCAGTTGCAGGCCGTTCAGGGCCTGTACCAGCAGCAGCGTCGCGGACATGGAGCCTTACCTCTCATCTGCCTCGGCGGCCCGGTTGCGCGGGCCGCCAGGGCTTCATTTCATGACGCACTGCGTGGCGTACTGGTCCGATACCTTGGACAGGTCGGGAAAGATGGGGCCCTTGTTGACGAAGCCCACCTTGCCGTCCGCGCCCTGCGCCACGTCGGCACGGAAGAAGCCGGCCACCGGGAAGTGATTCGGCTGGTAGCGGAATTCACCGCGCACCGATTGGAAATCGGCGGCTTCCAGCGCGCGGCGCAGCGCGTCCTTGTCGTCGACCTTGCCGCCGGTGCGCTTGAGCGCCGATCCGATCAGCTGGGCCGCATCCCACGATTGGGCGGCATAGCTGGAGGGCTCGCGACCGTATTTCTGCCGGAACGCGGCCGCAAAGGCCTTGTTGGCGGGGTTGTCCAGGTCGGGCGAATAGGGCACGTTGGTGACGGCGCCCAGGGCGTCCTGTCCCAATGCAGGCAGGGTGGCGCCGTCGATGGTGTCGACCGACAGCAACGGGATCTTGCCGAACAGGCCCGCCTGGCGGTACTGCTTGACGAAGTTCACGCCCATGCCGCCGGGAAAGAACACGTACGCGGCATCAGGCTTGGCGTCGGCCAGGGCGGCCAGTTCCACCGAGTAGTCGGGCTGGTTCACCTGGGTGAAGACTTCGTTGACGACTTCGCCCTTGAAGAAGCGCTTGAAGCCGGCCATGGCGTCCTTGCCGGCCTGGTAGTTGGGCGCCAGCAGGTAGACCTTCCTGAAGCCCATCTGGTTGGCCATTTCGCCGCTGCCTTCGTGGCGCTGCGTGTTGTTCCACGAGCTCGAGAAAAAGAAGGGCGAACAGTCCTTGCCGGCCAGGTTGGTGGGGCCGGCGTTCGAGCCCACCAGGAACACGCCGGCACTGGTGACGGGCCGGGCCACGGCCAGCATCACGTTGGAATACACCACGCCGGTGATGATCGGCACCTTGTCGCTTTGCACCAGCTTGCGCGCGGCCTGCACGCCGACTTCGGGCTTGAACTGGTCGTCTTCCTTGATGACCTGCACGGGCACGCCGCCCAGCTTGCCGCCGCCTTGTTCCACGGCCAGCATGAAGCCGTCGAGCTGGTCCTGCCCCAGCACCGAGCCGGGACCGGTCAAGGTGGTGAGCAGGCCGATCTTGACGTCGGCCCAGGCGGGCGCGCCGTGGGCCAGGCCCAGGGCCGCCAGGGCGGCCAGCAGATGGATGCGTTTCATGGTGATTCCCCTTGCGTTGCCGTGTCTCACGGTCATGTGGTGACGATGCGGCGTTCAGTGGCCCAGGCCGAAGAACGTCACGGTGTTGCCGAACAGAATCTTTTGCTGCACGGCCGGCAGCAGGTCTGAGTGCGCGACCAGCTTGCCGACTTCCTGCTCGCCCAGCGGATACGGGTAGTCGGACCCCAGCAGCACGCGGTCTTCGCCCATGACGTCGATCAACAGGCGCAGCGAGCGCGGGTCGAACACGGCGCTGTCGACGTAAAAGCGGTCGGTGTAGGACGAAGGCAGTTGCGGGCAGTCTTGGCGGATGATGTCGCGATGGCGCCAGGCGTTGTCGACGCGGCCCAGCAGAAAGGCAAAGCTGCCGCCGCCGTGGGCAAAGCACAGCTTCAGGCTGCGCGGAATGCGCTCGAAGGCGCCGGACAGGATCAGCGACAGGATGCCGAGCTGCGTTTCGGCTGGCATGGCGACCAGCCAGGGCAGCATCCATTTTTTCATGCGGCCGTCGGTCATCATGTCCCAGGGGTGCACGAGCACCGGGATGTCGTCGTGGGCGCAGTGCACCAGGAACTGCACCAGCGTGTCGTCGTCCAGGTCGCGCGGGCCGACGTGGTTGCCGATCTGCACGCCCAGGTGGCCGGCGGCGCGGGCGCGCGAGGCTTCGCGGCAGGCCAGATCCAGGTCTTGCAGCGGCACCTGGGCCAGGGCCTTCAGGCGGGCGGGAGCGTGGGCGCAGTGTTCCAGCGCCAGGTCATTCATTCGGGCGGCCCAGTCGGCCGCGGCCTGGGCCGGGTAGGTGTAGCCGAACATGACGGGGGTGGCGCACAGGATCTGCACGTCAACGCCGTGGCGATCCATCTGCGCCACGCGCAGGGCCGGGTCCCACAGGGTGGCGTCGACGGGGCGGAAAGGGCGGTCACCGGCCATGATCTGGCCAGTGGAACCATCGCCGTCGCGCCTCAGCCAGGGGGCGTTGACGGGGTCGAGCGCGGCCGCTTCCTGCCGCGTGATGGGCGGAAAGAAGTGGGCGTGCATGTCGATTTTCTGGGTCATGGGCAAGGCGTGCAAAAGGCGTGGGATGAAGGCGGCTTGTCGCGGGTTGGGCAACGGGATGCGCGAGGGCAAGCTCGGATCAGGCAAGCGGCTGTCGTTCAACAGACAGCCAGGGTCAAACCAAGGCGCGGGGTCAGGCGGGCGCGGGCTGCGTGGCCGGGGCCTGCGCCTTGCCGGGGTGGATGGCGCCGCAGCCGGGGCAGGTGCGTTTCTGTTCACTGCCGTAGAAGCCCTGGAACAGGGGCGGCAGGTCGGTGACGATGCTTTTCAGTTGGACTTCGACGCGGTGCACCAGGTGGCCGCAGTGGGGGCAATACCACTCGAAGCCGTCGAGCAGGCCTTGCGGGCGCTGGCGTTCGATGACCAGACAGGCGCTGTCGGTTTCAGGGCGCTGGGGGGAGTGGCGCACGTGGGGCGGCAACAGGAAGATGTCGCCTTCCTTGAGGTCGACGCGTTCGGGCTTGCCGTCGATCCACAGCGAGAGCCAGGCGTTGCCGCGGACCTGGTAGAAGAATTCTTCCAACGGGTCGTCGTGATAGTCGGTGCGGTGGTTGGGGCCGCCGACCACGGTGACGATGAAGTCGGCGTCCTGCCAGATCTGCTGGTTGCCGACGGGGGGCTTGAGCAGGTGGGCGTGGTCCTGGATCCAGCGCTGGAAGTTCAGGGGCGGGCCGTAGGCGGGCATGTCGATCTCCGGGAGCTTGGGCTGGCTTTGATGATGGGAGTCTAGGCGGGCGGGGGGGCGGGGGGACAATAGAAATTGTGTGATCAGATATGCGGGTTATCTATCGCGGGGTTTCCCTTAGGGGTTCTTTTGGGGCTTTCCTTTATTGCTTATGTGGTTGTTGGTGGTTGCTAATGTGATAGTTGGGTTGCTGGTGGTGGGGTGGGTTCTTAAGTCGCGCGGCGTCGTGGCGGGAGGCGAACGCGGGGCTACGATTGCGGTCCGGAGCCTTCGCTCCGGACTGGCCTCGGCGGCCCCCCCTTTGTCATCGTCGTTGTCGCCTTCGGCGACTGCCTTCCGATTCCCTCGGGCGCAATCTACACGCCCCGCGTTCGCCTCCCGCCACGACGCCGCGCTGGCGTTGGGATCAGCTTTACGGGTGGGTGGATAGCGGATGGTTGGGGGGGGCGTTGCGGCGGTGGGGGGTAAGCTAGGGGGTGGGGCGGTGGCGTGCTTCGCGTGCCGATGTGGGGGGGAGGGGCTTGTGTGGCGCGTTTGGGATGGCGGCTGAAGTTGGCTTGGCGACTGCTTGTGTGTGCCTGGCTGTGGGTGGCTTGGCCGTCTATTCGGTTGTTGGTGTTGGGGGGCGTTGTGCCGTGATTTGCTTCAGGTAGTCCACCAGTCTTTGGCAGGCGGGGGTCAGGGGGCGGTCGGCGCGGATGGAGTAGCCGACGTCGCCGAAGGTGCCGAAGACGGTGGTGGGCAGGCGGGCCAGCAGGCCCATGGCGAGGAATTGGGCGGCGGCGTCGTAGGGGATCAGGGCCAGCGCGTCGCTGTGCATCAGGATGCCGATGTTGGTCAGGAGCGAGAGCGACTCTACGTGGCGGGCGGGCAGGCGCAGGCCGGCGTCGAAGAAGGTGCGTTCTATCGAGGCGCGCAGGGGCGAGGTGGGGGCGGGCAGGATCCAGATGTGGTCGATCAGGTCGGGCAGGGCGATCTGCGGGGCGCGGGCCAGGGGGTGCTGGGCGCCGACGACCAGGCACAGGTCTTCGCGGTAGAGCTTGTGGTGGTCGACGGCGACGCCGGAGATCGAGGCCATGTCGGGGCCGGGCAGGCGGCCGACGACGATGTCGACGTCGCCGGTGGCCAGGGCGGGCAGGAGCTGGGCCGAGGGGCCTTCGCGGACGGTGACCTGGATGCCGGGGTGGTCGGTCATGAGGCGGGCGATGGCTTCGGGCAGCAGCTTGGCGGACGCGGCGATCAGGGTGCCGACGACGACGTGGCCGCTGGCGCCGCCCAGGACGGCGTCGATGTCGTCGGCCATGTAGCGGATCTCGGCCATCATGGCGTGCACGCGGCGGCCCAGGACCAGGGCCAGTTCGGTGGGGGTGACGCCGCGGTTGGAACGTTCGAACAGGGTGGCGCCGAAGAAGGCTTCCAGGTCGTGGATGGCCTTGGTGACGGTAGGCTGGGTCAGGTGCAGTTCGCTGGCGGCGCGCGACAGCGAGCGGCGCGCCAGCACGCGTTCGAAGATCTGCAGCTGGTGCAGTTTCAGCTTGTGGCTGAGCGCGTTGGGCGTGATGCGGAAGTTCGACATGCGCGCGGCCGTCCCGGCGGGGCGCCGGGGGCGGGGATCCTGTTCCGAAGGAAAAGCCGGAAGGCGGTCGCGCGCCATGGCCGTGCGCGGGGAAGGCTTAACGCGCGAGCGGCTTGTAGGCGACCACCTTGATTTCAATCAGCAATTGCGGGTGCGGCAGCTGATGCACCGCCACGGTGGTGCGTGCCGGCCCATCGGCGTTGAAGAACTCGCCGTAGACCTGATTGTAGCCACCGAAGTCGTTCATGTTGACCAGGAAAGTACTGATCTCGACCACGTCGGCAAGGGTGGCATCGGCGGTGGCGAGGATGTCGCGGATGTTCTCGATGACGGCGCGGGTCTGCACGCGGATGTCGAGCGTGGCCGTGCCCAGGGCGTCGACTTCGGCGCCGGCGATGCGGTTGTCGGGCAGGCGCGAGCTGGTGCCGGAGACGAACAGGAAGTCGCCGGCACGCTTGATGTGGGGATACTTGCCGCGGGGCGTGGCTTTGCCGGCGACGACGGTGGCGCTGACGGGGGTGGTGGTCATGGTGGTTTCCTTGGAGGCCTAGAGCTTGATGCAGACGTTGGTGGGTTCGGTGTAGAAGTGCAGCGAATGGCGGCCGCCTTCGCGGCCGATGCCGGACAGGCCGCTGCCGCCGAAGGGCGTGCGCAGGTCGCGCAGGAACCAGCAGTTGACCCACGCCAGGCCGACTTTCATGGCCTGGGCCACGCGGTGGCCGCGGGTCAGGTTCTGGGTCCAGACGGCGGCGGCCAGGCCATAGCGGGTGTCGTTGGCCAGGCGGATGGCCTCGTCTTCGGTGTCGAAGGGGGCCACGTGGCAGACGGGGCCGAACACCTCTTCCTTGATGCAGCGGGCGGTCTCGGGCAGGCCGGTCCAGATGGTGGGCTGCACGTAGGCGCCGGCGTCGCGGGCGTCACCGAATTCGGGGATGCCGCCGCCGGTGACGACGGTGGCGCCTTCATCGCGGGCCAGCGCGAAGTACGACAGTACTTTCTCGCGGTGTTCGCGCGACACCAGGGGGCCCATGCCGGTGGCGGGGTCGTCGGGCCAGCCGATGCGCAGCGCCTGGGCGCGCTCGGCCAGCGCGGCAACGAAACGCTCGAAGATCGGGCGTTCGACGTACACGCGTTCGGTGCACAGGCAGACCTGGCCGCAATTGGCGAAGACCGAGCGCGCGGTGCCTTCGACCGCCGCGTCGAAGTCGGCGTCGGCGAACACCAGCGCCGCATTCTTGCCGCCCAGTTCGAACGACACGGGTTTCACGCCCGGCGCCACGGCGCGCATGATGGCCGCGCCCGTGGCCGATTCGCCGGTGAAGGTGATGCCGTCGATGTCGGGATGCGTGGTCATGAATTCGCCCGCGGACGCCGGGCCGAAGCCGTGCACCAGGTTCAGCACGCCGGCCGGCAGGCCGGTGTCGCGCGCCACTTCGGCCAGCAGGGTGGCGGTGGACGGCGTGACTTCCGACGGCTTCATGATGACGGTGTTGCCAAAGGCCAGCGCGGGCGCGACCTTCCAGGTCAGGAGCAGCAGCGGCAGGTTCCACGGCGAGATCACGCCCACCACGCCCAGCGGCTTGCGATAGGCGTAGTTCAGCGCCTGGCGGCCGTCGGGCGTGTCGGTCATGTAGCTTTCCATGTCCAGCGTGCGGGCCAGTTCGGCAAAGGCGCGAAAGTTGGCCGCGCCGCGCGGAATGTCGATCTGGCTGGCCCAGGACACCGGCTTGCCGGTGTCGCCCATCTCGGCCTGCAGGAAGTCGTCGAAGCGGCGATTGATGCCGTCAGCCAGCGCCAGCAGGTGCTCGGTGCGGGCGGCGACGGGCAGCGCGGCCCAGGCGGGCAGGGCGCGATGCGCGGCGGCCACGGCGCGGTCGACCTGTTCGCGGCTGGCCTCGTGGGCTTGCGCGATCAGGGCGCCGTCCACCGGGCTGTGCTTGTCGAAGGTGGACGCGCCGTCTTCGAAACGGCCGTCGATGTAGTTGCGCAGTTGGCGGATCGTCATGATCGAGATTCCTGAAGGGGCCGTGGCGGTCTGGCGACCGGGTCAGGCCTTGCTTATAAAGTACGTATACGTACTATTATGGCGATAGTAAGTAGGTGCCAAGGCGAAGTCAATGCCGGGTTTTGCCGGAGGGGGCAAGGTCAGCGCCTACAATCGCCACGCGTATTTCAAGGAACCGCCCGATGCCCGCATCCCGTTCAGCCCCGCCCCAAACGTTGCAGGATTTCGACCTGACCCAGGTGGCGTCCCACTTGCTGCGGCGCGCCCATTTCCGGGCCGAGGGGCTGTTTGCGCAGGCGTTTCCCGAAGAAGACCTGACGCCGCGCCAGAAGGCGCTGCTGATCACGGTGCACCAGAACCCCGGCGCGACGCAAAGCCGCATCGCCGAGCTGATCGCGCTGGACCGTAATTCCTTCGCGGAAATGATCGCGCGCATGACGGCCAAGGGTTACGTACGCCGCACGCGCTCCGCGCAGGACGCGCGTGCGTACGCGCTGGAAATCACCGACGAGGGCATGGCGTTGCTGGCCCGCGTGCTGCCGCGGGACGCCGAGGTCGAGGCCGAGGTGCTGGCGCCGATTCCACCTGAACTGCGGCCCGTGTTCCTGAAGTGCCTGCGTTTGATGGCAGGGCTGGAGCCGGCAGAGGCGCCGTAAGGCGCGTGGCGTCAGGGAGTAGGCGGCTTGGCCGCGCGGCCAAAGCGCAGCGCGAACTGGCGCGTGAACACCGCGCCGAAAAAGAAGATCTGCGCCGAGTAATAGATCCACAGCAGCAACGCGATCAGCGAGCCCGCTGCGCCATAGGCCGACACGGCGGCTCCTCGGCTGAGATACACCCCGATGCCCCACTTGCCCACCAGGAACAGCGCCGCCGTCACGATGGCGCCCGGAATGACGTCGCGCCAGGAAATCCGCGCGCTGGGCAGCAGCTTGAAGATCACCGCGAACAGCGCCACCACCACCGAGAACGAGAACGCGGTGGAAATCCAGTCGGCCACCGTCGCGAAGGCGGACGCGGCCCACAGGTCGCCGTAGTACTTGCGCGCCGCGCCCAGCGCCGCGTTCACCGTCAGCGAAATAAGCAGGAACAGCGCCAGCACCAGCACCAGGCCGAACGACAGCATGCGGCTGCGCACCATGCCTTGCAGCCCGCCTTTCTGGTTGGCCGACACTTCCCACAGATCGTCCAGGCTGGCCTTCAGTTCGGCGAAGGCCGTGGTGGCGCTGAAGATCAGCACGAAAATGGAGATCAGCGCCGCGATCCAGCCGCCGCCCGATTCATGCGCGCTGGCCAGCACCGTCTGGATCACCTCGGCGCCGCGTTCACCCGTCAGGTCGCGCAGCGACGAGAACAATTCCGACCGCACCGCGTCTTCGCCGAAGAAGGCGCCCGCCACCGCGATCACCAGGATCAGCATCGGCGCCAGCGAAAACACCATGTACAGCGCCAGCGCGGCGCCCTTGCTGGACGCGCGGTGGGTCGACCACTGGTTGGCGGAATCCATCAGCAGCCCGCCGATCTCGGACGGACGCAGGGCACGCAGGCTCTGGGGTAGACGCATGGGACTGGGCTCGGGCTTGGGATCCCTCATTGTAGGGACGCATGCGCCGCGGCGAAACCCGCAACTTGTAGGCAAGTGTTCCGACTCGGGACACAGGCGCGCCGCAGAACCGGGCGGCCAGGAACGCTTTGCACAAAAAGAAAAACCCCCGGGGCGAAGGTCCGGGGGTTTCTCGGGGTACTGTTCCCCGGCCGAAGCCGGGGAGGCCTTGCAGGGTAAGCGGGACTTAGAAGTCCATGCCGCCCATGCCGCCCATGCCACCCGGCATGGCCGGGGCAGCGGGCTTGTCTTCGGCCAGTTCGACCACGGCGGCTTCGGCCGTCAGCAGCAGGCTGGCGACGGAGGCAGCGTTTTGCAGGGCGGTGCGGGTCACCTTGGTGGGATCCAGCACGCCTTGCTCGACCAGGTCGGTGTACTCGCCGGTCGCGGCGTTGTAGCCGTAGTTGCCCTTGCCGTTCAGCACGTTGCTGACCACGACGCTGGCTTCTTCGCCGGCGTTCGTGACGATGGTGCGCAGGGGCTCTTCCACAGCGCGCAGGATCAGCTTGATACCGGCGTTCTGGTCAGGCGTGTCGCCCTTCAGGTCAGCGATGGCTTGCTTGGCACGCAGCAGAGCCACGCCGCCACCAGCCACGACGCCTTCTTCCACAGCAGCGCGGGTAGCGTGCAGGGCATCTTCGACGCGGGCCTTCTTTTCCTTCATTTCGACTTCGGTGGCAGCGCCAACGCGAATCACGGCAACGCCGCCGGCCAGCTTGGCCACGCGTTCTTGCAGCTTTTCACGGTCGTAGTCGGACGTGGCTTCTTCGATCTGGATACGGACTTGCTTGACGCGAGCCTCGATCGACTTGCTGTCGCCAGCGCCGTCGATGATCGTGGTGTTTTCCTTGCCCACTTCGATGCGCTTGGCTTGGCCCAGTTCAGCCAGGCCGGCCTTTTCCAGCGACATGCCGGTTTCTTCGGAGATCACCGTGCCGCCCGTCAGGATGGCGATGTCTTCCAGCATGGCCTTGCGGCGGTCGCCGAAGCCCGGAGCCTTGACGGCGGTGGTCTTCAGGATGCCACGGATGTTGTTCACCACCAGGGTGGCCAGCGCTTCGCCTTCGACGTCTTCGGCGATGATCAGCAGCGGACGGCTCGACTTGGCGACTTGTTCCAGCACGGGCAGCAGGTCACGGATGTTGCTGATCTTCTTGTCGAAGATCAGGACAAACGGGTCTTCCAGCACGGCAACTTGCTTTTCCGGGCTGTTGATGAAGTAGGGCGACAGGTAGCCGCGGTCGAATTGCATGCCTTCGACGACGTCCAACTCGTTTTCAAGCGACTTGCCGTCTTCGACGGTGATGACGCCTTCCTTGCCGACCTTGTCCATCGCGTCAGCGATGATCTGGCCGATGGAGGAATCGCTGTTGGCCGAGATCGAGCCGACTTGAGCGATTTCCTTGCTGGTCGTGACCGGCTTGGATTGCTTCTTCAGTTCGGCGACGGCGGCGGCGACAGCCTTGTCGATGCCGCGCTTCAGGTCGATCGGGTTGAAACCGGCGGCAACGTACTTCAGGCCTTCCATGACGATGGCTTGAGCCAGCACCGTGGCGGTGGTGGTGCCGTCACCGGCGTTGTCGGAGGTCTTGGAGGCAACGTCCTTGACCAGTTGGGCGCCGATGTTCTCGAACTTGTCCTTCAGTTCGATTTCCTTGGCGACGGACACGCCGTCCTTGGTCACGGTCGGGGCGCCGAACGAGCGCTCCAGCACGACGTTGCGACCCTTGGGGCCCAGGGTGGTCTTGACAGCATTGGCGAGGACATTCACGCCACGGACGATGCGCACGCGGGCGTCGTCACCGAACAGTACTTGCTTGGCAGCCATTTGTTAGCTTCCTTCGAAAATTCGTTTGAGGCAGGGTTTACTGGACCACGGCGAGGATTTCGTCCTCGCGGATGACGAGCAGCTCTTCGCCGTCAACCTTCACGGACTGGCCGGCGTACTTGCCGAACAGAACCTTGTCGCCAGCCTTCAGGTCGACCGGCAGGATCTTGCCGTCTTCGGTCTTCTTGCCGGGGCCGACGGCCACGACTTCACCCTGGTCGGGCTTTTCAGCGGCGCTGTCGGGGATGACGATGCCCGACGCAGTCTTGCGCTCGTTTTCGAGGCGTTTGACGATCACGCGATCGCCCAGGGGACGCAAGGCCATGAGGAACTCCTGTTACTTAAGAAGAAAGTGAATGATCGGGTTGGCCCGGGAGACTGTTAGCACTCACCGGAGTCGAGTGCTAATTATAGGGATGATGTGGTGGGGTTCAAGGGGGTGGGGGCGGCCTGTTACATCTTGAGCGGGCAGGGCGGGCTATCTGTCGAATGTCATTCAACTTGGAATTTGTGTCACTCAAGTTGGAACTGGTAGCGTCCCCATATAGTTGTCGAAATTCATCCAACTTGGGATTTACGTCATCCAGTTTGGGAATCGAGAATTTTCGATATACAAGCGCTGGTGCGGCCTCCAGCCGGATTTCGTCCGTGTAGGTCCGATTTCGTGTGTCATGCACTGGCGATGCCGCCTGTCAGCCTCGGGGTGAAGCCTCCGTGTGGCTGGCAACCCAAGGCGCCTGACCTGTGTGCGACGCCCGCCAGGCCCGGATTTGGCCGTGTACGCTCAATACGGGTGGCGAACGACCGCCGCTCTCTACCTGCTCTGCAATTGGACGACAGGCCGATTCCGACCCAAAGCGGTCCTATGTGCGGTCAGGGTGTACAGATTGAAAGCCGAGGCCATCGGTGGCTGAATCGCTTGGAATTCACCCGGTGCACAAACGTTGAGACGCTCGCCCGCCGAGGGTTGTGCCGAACGCGCAGTTCAAACAGGTCATTCAATCCGTACGGCGCTATGACCTTCAATGATTCATCACCGTCCAGGTAAATGCCAACGCAAGTGGCAAACTCTGGCCAAGTGGCCAGCCCATCGTCCAAAGATGTTAGGGGTGAAACCACCTGGCCGAGGGCTTCTGCGAACCACTCGTGCACTCTGGCCTGGTTTGTCACTTCCCAAGTGAGCGAGGGAAGGAGCCAATGCAGCCGCTCTTGAAGTTCGGCATCCAGAGCTGGAGGCGCATCAGCATCAAAGTACGCAACGTCCACGTCATCCAAGTTCGAGGGCTCCTGAAAGCCATGCAAGCTATCCCAAACCAAGGATCTGATGGCCCCTGCACCGATGCACCACGAGGGCAAACCAAGGCAGCGAACCGCCCGCAGCGCAGCCATCAGTTGCTCAGAGGATTCGACGAGGTCGCATAGTTGTTGCTCATAGCCCACTCGAACATTTGTCATCATTTCGTCTGGAACTAGAATTTCGGGTTGCTTGTATGTGGAAGCAGCATATCCGGAATCGTCGGCTGACCGCTCCTGGCCGATGGCAGTCGTTCGTCAACCGCGTCTAGAGCACGGCCGTTGTAGGGTTGGCCAAGCGGCCTGGTATGGGGCCTCGCGATGTGATGCACCCAGGTTCAATGAACTTTCTGGGAAAGAACGCCATGTTCAATGAACCAGCGAGTGCAAAGTGGATGAACCAAATTTCCCCAACTCATTGATTTGAATGGAATCAAGTTTCCACTTTCAATGAACTTCGACATCAGGAAATGGCCGTAGTTCGGAGAAGCAGGTTTTCGGGCAGAGCCGGCCGTGCATCACACCAGTGGCCAGCTCAATATGGTCTGCGGCGTTAGGAAGACTATGCGGAGCAGGGCTATGTAGAACAGCCAAACGCCGGTCACCTCGACAGGTGGCCAGCGCTTTGCAAAGTCGTGAGGCTCTGCGGTTGGATGGCCATATGTCGCTTCTTTGAACGGCTAGGTCTAGTCACGTCTGCGGCCTTGTTCCAGATCGACTGCTGGCATGCAGTTCGGCGCGGCGCTGCGTGAAGTCCAGGAGACGCAGGTCGCGGGCTGTGATGGCAGGCCGACGCCGTGCGCCTGCGGACCCGAGATGCGGTTCAGGTGGCGGTATCGACGTTCTTGACGCGTAGGTTGAGCGGGCGCAGCTTGGACCACAGCCACAGCCCCGCGGCGGTGCTCGTGCCTACGACCAGCGTGATGCCGGTGGCGATGAGGAAGCCGATCACCGGACTCATCAATAGCGCATCGAGGCCCTCCAGGACGCGGCCGTTCCATTGGATCGAGCCCAAGCCGAAGAAAGTGCCGATGGCGCACACGATCGCGAACGGGATCCAGGCCAGGTACTGCCCGATGGCGATCAGCTTGAACACGGACTTGAGACTTAGCTTGCGGATTTGGATGTCGCGCACGGCGCCTCCGGGTAATCAGGGTTGAGCATGGACGCGCTCGAACTTAGCCAACATTTGCATGAGTCCCGCCCCCAAATCTGTTGCGGGCTCCTGCGCCCGATTCCGGCAACACTGTAACTGAAAGCGCCCAGCAGTCGCGAGCTATGCTGATAACCCTTTTTTGTCGCGGGATTCTGGTTCATAGTCTGTGCTGGTCAACGCAATGACGGTGCTGGGGTCATTAGGGTCACGCCCGCTTGATGGCCGCAGCCCAATCCTGGACTTCCTTGCCCGGGAAGGCGCCTGGTTCCGCGATTTGCACAACCTTTCGACAAACGGGAAAATCGACCCCTTGGTCCACGCTATCCGTGGCCGCAGACTATTCAGGAGTGAAGGACGTGCGCAACCCCGTTCCCGCGGCAGTACCGACCGGCATCAGGGAAGGCCGGTGCCGGCAAAGCGCTCAAGGCAAACGTGCGATCCTGCGTGCTGTCATCTGCGCGGTCCTCGCCGGCTCTCCTTTCCTGCAGATCGAAGCCGCCCATGCAGCCGGCTTCGACTGCAAGGCCGCGAAGACCCATGTCGAACATCTGATCTGCGACGAACCCGCGCTGTCCAGGCTGGACGACCAGGTCAAGGCGCTGTACGACAAGATTCAGGCCGAAACCGCTGGCCGTGATGGTGAAACCGGTGAATGGCGCGATCCTGTTGCGAAAGAGCAGACGCAATGGCGCACGACCGTGCGTGACCGTTGCCCCGATGCCGCCTGCCTGAAATCCGCCTACGTGGAACGCATCGCTGCCATGAAAAAGAACTGGGCAGAGGCGCTGGGCCCCGCGGGCAAGTAATACGCGAAGCCCTCCGGGGGGCGAATTTTGCCATTCAACAGGGTCCTGTCGGCGCCGAAGCAAAAGTGAGCCACTGTGCCGCTTCGGATAAATGCCCCGTGATCTCAGTGGCGAAGCCCCACCGTCAACAAGGTGGTGCGTCCGTTGCCTAGCGCGATGGCGTTACGCACCCCGCCGGCGTAATAGTCTTTGTCGAAGAGGTTGTTCATGGTCAACGCCACCCTCCAGCGTTCCGCGTTGTACGCCACGCCAGCATCCGCCACGACGTATCCAGGCAGGTCATAGCCGTAGGTATAGCGGTTTCCTTCTGCGCGCAGGCCGCCCGTGAGCTCCCAGCCGGCCAGGCTGCCGTGCATCCGGTAGCGCGCAGTCAGGTTGACACTGTGTCGCGGCACGCTGTTCAGGCGGGTATTGTTGGTCGTCGGCTGTTGACCGCCATCGTCAACGGTAATGGCGGAGAGATAAGCGTATCCCCCCATGAGGCTCAGGCCATTGCCCAGGTCCGACGCCCATCCCAGTTCAGCGCCCCGCGTGCGCTGCTTGCCGACCGCGATGCTGTAGCCGTCGTTCACCGGGTCCGACTGAAGGACATTCCGGCGCTCAAGATCGAACGCCGCCAACGTGATGCTGGAAGCGCCCTCGTCAAGATCGATCTTCACCCCGGCTTCCCATTGATTGCCACTTTCCGGCTTGAACGAGCTGCCGTTCGCGTCGGTGCCGCTGTTGGGATAGAACGACGTGGCATAGCTGACATAGGGGCGCACGCCCGGCAGGACTTCGTACATCAGTGCGGCAGAGCCCGTGATGGCATGGTCGGTGCTGTCCTGCCGGACCTGCGTGCGATGTTCGGTCGAGTCGGTCGTGGCGGTGTCATGGCGCAGGCCGAAGACGGCGTTCCATCGCTCGCCAAGCGCGATCTGGTCGCGGGCATACAGGCCGACCGAGCGCACGGTGCTGCTGCTGTCGGTGCGCGGGTTGGCCGGGCAATTGATGGGGCTGCCGTAAACCGGCTTGTAGACGTCGAGATCGCGCACCGAGCAGTTGTACGACAGGCTGTTCTCGCGCGTGCGCAGGTAGTCCAGGCCCAACGTGATGTCGTGCCGGCCGAACCCGGTGTTGAATCCTCGTTGCGCATTGGTGTCCACGGTGAACGTGTCGCCGTCCCAATGCTGGTCCGTCGCCGTGCGCCGCAGCGTCCGATTGTCGGCGCGCAGCAGGCCATTGGCGACCAGCTGGCCATTGAGCGTGAACGTTTGCCAGCGCAAATTCTGGTTCACCGTCCAGCCATTGTCGAAGCGGTGCGTCAGCGCATAGCCCACGCGGCTTTGGTAGCCTCGATAGGGGGCCTGGTCGGGCTCGCCGGTAAAGCGGTCACGGGGAATCGCGCCATTGGGGTTGGACTGGACCGACCCCACGATCGGCAATCCCTGCTGACGGATGTAGCGGCGTTCCTGGTAGCTGGTCAGGATGGTGAAATCCGTGCGTGCGCCCAGATCCAGGGACAACGACGGGGCGACGAACCGGTTCTTGAACCAGACGTGGTCGGTTTCGTCATGCGAGTTCATGGCCAAGGCATTGATGCGAAACGCCGCCTTGCCGCTGTCCGACAAAGGGGTGCCCATGTCCAGCGTAGCCTGCCGGAAATCGTGGCTGCCCACGGTGACGGCAGCATCGGCGAAGGCCTCGGCGCGCGGGCGCTTGCTGACCATGTTGACCAGGCCGCCCGGAAGGACCTGACCGTAAAGCAGCGAGGCAGGCCCTTTCAGGACTTCCACTTGTTCCACGCCGGAAAGCGCTTCGGCGATCCGGTTGCTTGCCGCCGTGCGCAGTCCGTCCAGGAACAGGGAATCCGAGGCCACCTGGCCGCGGATGATGAGATCGTCCCAGCCACGACGGCCGAACTGATTGGTGACCACACCGGGCACGTTATCCAGCGCGTCGGCTAACGTCTGTGCCTGCTGCGCGTCCAAGACCGCCCGGGGCACCACGGTGATCGACTGGGGCGTCTTTGCCAGGGGAACGGACGATTTGTTGACCGCCGGCGGCGCGACCGGGTTGAACAGGCCGCTTTCGCCGGAATCGCCTTCGCCGGTCACGCGGACGGCGGGCAGTTGTACGGGGGAATCAGACGTCTGGGCAACGGCCTCGAACGGGGCGAAAGGGGTGGCCAGGGCCAGGACGGTGGCAAGTGCCGGAACGGAGCGTAGGGGCATGAAGGGACGGCAGGCGGTGGAGGACTGAGGAGAACGAATGCGCGAGACCATTCCCCATTAATGAGAATGGAAACTATTTATTGTAGACTTACCTCGTTCGACGGGGGCGGCAATGTGCGCGAAATATCCGCTTTTGGGCCGCTTCCGATCACGCTCCCGTTCATGCGCCGCCTGCCGAACAGGCGCATCCCGGCCTGCGCTTGCGCAGCCTGGCTGCCCCGCATGGCGACCGCTTTGCCGCCGAGGCGCTCATGCGCCAGGCAAACGGTGAACTGCTGCGGGTGTGGGAAATGACCTGGTCTGACTATCCGGCACCCAGCGCCTTGTACAAGGAGATCGCGCCGCGCAGTTGCGCCAGTTGACTGAGCGCGAGGGCATCGCGTGCCTGGTTCAGGCTGCGTTGCGCCACCAGTACCGGCAGGTAGGCGCTCAGCCCGCGCGCGTAGCGTTGGGTCGCCTGTTGCAAGGCCTGCCGGCTGTCGGCCACGGCCCCCTGCAATGCGGCTTGCCGCTGGCGTTCGCTTGTCCAGGTTGTCAGGGCGTCCTCCACGTCGCGCAGCGCGGCTCGCACATCCCTCTCGTAGACGCGCCGCACGGCCTCGGCGTTGGCCTGTGCCGCGGTCACGCCCGCCTGCGCGCGTCCTGCATCGTAGAGGGACTGGCTACCTTGCAGCGCCGCCGACCACGCCAGGCTCGCGCCCGAAAACAGGTCATGTATGACGCTGGCGGTGGTGCCGATACCCAGCGGAATGCGGAACCTGGGGAAGCGTTCGGCCTGGGCCGCGCCGATCTGCGCGGTGGCGGCGGCCAGGCGTCGTTCGTCCGCGCGCAGGTCGGGGCGCAGGCGAATGACGTCCGAAGGCAGCGACAGCGGCAAGTCGGCAGGGATGGGCAACGCCGGCGCGGGCGTGGCCAAGGCGGCATGCCAGTCACCGGGGAACCCGCCCGCCAGCACGCCGATGGCATGGCTTGAACGGGCGATGTCCGCTTCCAGCAGGGGGGGCTGCGCCTCCGCCGCTTCGCGCTCGGCGCGGGCTTGCGTGACGTCGGCCAGCGTGCCCAGGCCGCCGCGGTGCGCTCGTTCGGCCAGACGCTCGGCTTCACGCAGCGTGTGAATGTTGTCCTGCGCGATGACCAGGCGCCATTGCGCGGCGCGCAGCCCGACGTATTCGGACACCAGTTCGGCAGCCAGGCTCACTTGCAGCGCACGATGGTCCTCTGCCAGCGCCTGGATGCCGGCGTTGGCGGCCTCGATCGCCCGGCGCGTGCCGCCGAACAGGTCGAGTTCCCAACTGGCATCGAACCCCAGATGCCAGGTCCGCGCCCGTCCGCCAGGCTGCGAGCTGAGCGCCTTGCTGCCACGTACGGCATCGCCGGCGGCCCCGATCGATATCTCCGGCATGGCGGCCGAGGCGATCTGCACACGCTCGGCGCGTGCCTGGCGCAGGCGCGCCAAGGCGATGTCCAGATCCTGGTTGTGCGCCAGGGCCTGCTCGACCAGCCGGTCGAGCAAGGGATCCTTGAGAGCGCGCCACCAGGTGCGCAGGCCATCGTGCTCGCCGCCGGGCATCGCGGCATCGGCCTCGATCCAGTGCGCGGGCACGTCCAGCGCCGGCGCGTGGTAGTCCGGGCCCACCGTGGTGCAGCCGACCAGAACTGTCAGCAGCGCGGTCAGCAGGGGGGCCTGCCGCAGGCGCGTTTGCTTGTGAGGGTTGGGGGCATGCATGGCCTGGCCCTCACATCCAGTCGTGCAGCAGCGAGAGCAGCCGACCCTGGGGAACGGGGGAGCCTGCCGATGGGGTGACCTCGATGCTGCCGGTCATGCCGGCCGCCAGCACGACCTCATGCGGGACAAGCTCGAACTCGATGCGCACCGGGATGCGCTGCGCCAGTCGCACCCAACTGAAACTGGGCTCCACGCTCGGCAGACCCTGCGCATCGGCCTGCTGGTTGGTATCGGCGATGCCCCGCCCGATGCTTGCCACCCGTCCCGCCAACACCTGGTCGAACCCCATGAGGCGGATTCGCGCCGCCGCACCGGGCTGGATGCCGCGCAGTTTGGTTTCCTCGAAATAGCCGGTGATCCAGAAGCTGTTGGCGTCGATCAAGGCGATATTCGGCTGGCCCGCCACGGCATAGTCGCCTTTGTTCAATCGCAGGCGGGTGACGTAGCCGTCCGTCGGCGCGCGCAGCACGGTGCGCGCCAGGTCCAGCTTCGCCCTGTCCACGGCGACCTGCGCGCTGCGCAGCTCTGCCTGGGCGATGGTCACCGCCTGGTTCGCGCGCTGGATTTCCTCGGCAGGTACCAGGCTTTCCATGCCGCGGCGCCGCCGCGCATCCTCGGCCTTCTGGCGCAAGGACGCTTCGGCTACCGCCAACTGCGCCTCGGCTTGAGCCAATGCCAGCGCGAAGGTGGCGTTGTCGATGCGATAGAGCACCTCGCCCTGTTTGACGTATTGATCGTCCGTTACCGACACGTCGGCAATGGTGCCGGACACTTCAGCGGCAACGCGCACGATCTGTGCGCTGACCCGACCATCGCGCGTCCAGGGGGCGACGACATAGGCGCGCCACAGCGCGCTGACCAGGAAGCCCGCGGCGATGACCACCGCGAGAGTCAGTCCTGCTCGCAGCAGGGGTTGGGTGGGCAATGAGCGTTCAGACATACAGTACCAGCAGGGAAACGAGACAAAGGGAAATGGCGAACTCGAACAAGCCGGGATGCCACACCCGGCGCAGCATCCCGCTGCGCGCCAGCGCGTAGCGTATGCCCAGGTAGATCGGCAGGGCCGCGCAGGCATAGACGAAGAACGGCGGCAGGTAGATGCCGGCCAACGAGAACTCACTGAGCATGGGCATGGCCTTCAACGGGGGGCGAAACGTCATTCGCATGGCGGTCCAGCAGCGCGGCGATGTCCTGCAGCAGGGCGGTCAACGGCTGCAAGTCGCCCATCGCCGTGCTCGAACGCGCCGGCAAGCGCGCCAAGGATTTCGCGGCGCGGCGGGCATGTCGCGCCGCGCGAGCGGGATCAGCGGCCCGCTGGCGCAAATGGCGCAGCGTGCCGGCCACCACGCGCGGCCATTCGGCGTCCTGGGGCGCCTGGCGCAGCCAGCGTCGCAAGCGCAGGACTTCCTGGCCCAGATGCAGGCTGGTCAGCGCCTGGGCGATGGCGCGATCCATCGCCTGCGGCTGTGCCCTGAGCAAGGCGCCGAGTTGCGCGATGCGGTGTTGCTGGCGCCATTGCCATGTCCTGGCATCGGCAGGCTCGCCGCGCAAGGTTTCCAGCGCCTCATCGCGGATGCGCCGGCGCAAGCGCGTGACGTCGCGCGCCAGGTTGCGCGGCAGCAGGATCCTGAACCCCAACAGCGTGAAGCACGTCGCCAGGATCCAGGCCACGGAGCCATTGAGGAACAGTGCAAAGTCGTAGCGCATCGGGTTGTCCGCTGCCGCCAGTGTCGTGAAGGCCACCAAATAGGCAACGCCCGCCAAGGCATGGCGCGGCATCGTGGTGGCATAGACGCCCGGCAGCCAGAACAGGCACAGGACCACCAGCAACAGCGGCAGGCCTGAGACATGCGGCAGCACGATGAAGGTGCAGAGGAAGGCCATCGCCACGGCAGCCACCGTGCCCTTGATGAACTCGGCGGCGCCCAGTGCGGGATTGGCGGCGGTGGATAGCAGCGCACACGCCGCCGCCATTCCGGCCAGCATCAAGTTGCCGTACGTCCAGCCGGTGGCGATCCAGAATGCGCCGCCCATCACCACGCTCAGCAGGGCGCGCAAGCCGTTCTGGAGGGCCGCTGCCGTGTCGCGGTGAAACGGCACCGACACGCGCGCCGGCGTCGGCCTGGGTTGGTGGAAATGTCCGATGCCCTCGATGGCTTGCAGGTAATCGTCGAGCTGCTCCAGCAATCGGTCGCCCGCGATCATCAGCGCAGCCTGGTCGGACGGATCGTCTGGCGAGGTCGCGCTGATCGCGGCCGCCAGCCGGGCGCGCAGGCCGGTCAGGAGCCTGGCTGCGCGCGCCCTTCCGACGGGGCCGGGTTCCTGTGCCAGGGCCTGCCCGGCTTGCCGCCATGCCTGCTCCCACTCCGGCTGCAGCGCGCGCAGCGTGGCGAGGCTGGCGCTGTGTTCGCGCAGGGGCGGCACGCCGCCCACCAGGGAAGAAAACAATGACACCATCGTGTGTCGCACCGTGCCGGCGCGCCGGGCTAGATCGGCAGACTCAGCCTTGCCCAGTGCCAACAGATCGTCTATGCCATACACCTCGGTGATAAGGTTGCGCCGTCCGGGGTCCAGGGGCTTGCGGCCGGCTTCGGCGCTGTCCTGAATGGCCTGGTGATCGGTCGCCAGCACATCCGCCGTGGCAATGGCCAGGCGGTCCAGCTGCCGGGACAGGCGATTGCGCACACTGAGGGTGCTGAACAGGGCCGACACCACCGCCAGGCACACCACGCCGAGCAGCACGGACGCGCCGCGCCCCATCACCTGGTCGAAGGTGCGTTCGGGATGCTGCATGGCGCCGTACGCCGCCAGCCCCACGGTGTAGCCCGCCAGCGCTGCGCCATAGGCCCGGAAATGACGCAGCAAAGTCATGCCCGCCACGCATAGCCCCACCCATGTGCCAAACCCGAGCAGGAACAACCAGGGCATCTGTCCGAAGGCGCTCATCAGCACGAAGGTGGCCAGCATGCCGGCCAGCGTTCCCACGACCCGCCACACGCCTTTGCCGATCACGCCGCCCTGGACGGGATTGATGACAAGCAGAACGCTGGAGGCCGCGGCATAGGGCGCGTGCAGTTTCAGCAAATAGGCCGCTACGAGGGCCAGGCTGGCAGCCAGGAGTGAACGCATCACATAGGCGGCACGCGGTGTCGTCAGGTCGAGATACGGCAGTCCGCGCGCCAGCCCTGTCCAAAGCCAGGCATGGCGTGGGAAAACGCCTGAATCCGCTTCAGGCCCGTCCGCCGGAGGCATGATGCAACCCTTTTACAGTGAGCAATACGTGTCACTGTAGGCAGGCCCAATCATTCCGAAAAGTGAATTTATTGCAATCGATTGATTGCGTATCACGCACGCCTGAGGGCGTGTCTGCCGCTAGGGTTGGGCAAGCTTTGCCGCTTGGGCCTGGCTGTCGTGGCACAGCGCATGAATGGTCTGCCGCAGCCATTGATGGGCGGGGTCGCCATCCAGTCGCGGGTGCCAGGCCTGCGTCAGCAGCACTGTTTCCAGCGGCGTCGGCAGGTCGAACAGGCGAATGCCCAGGCCCGCGGCCAGCGCACTGCTGGCCAGATGCCGGGGCAAGGGCAACAGCAGATCCGAATCCTGCAGCGCGAACAGCGCCGTATACGGATTGGGTACGACCAGCGCGACGTGTCGGCGCAGCCCCAGCGCTTCCAGGGCGTCATCGACTGGCCCGCCGGCCTTGCCGCGCCGCGACACGCTGATGTGTTCCCAGCGCGTGAGGCGTTCGGGTGTGATTTCGTCGTCGAAAATCGGGTGGTTGGCGCGTGCGGTGCCCACGAACGTCGTGGTGAACAGGGACTGCGCGCGAATCTCCGGCCCCAGCTTGCGCGAGGCGCTGATGAACAGGTCGATGCGGCCGCTGCGCAGCGCCTCTTCGTCCACATCGTCTTCCTCTGGCGAGAAGCGCAGCATCGCGCGCGGCATCTCGCGCGCCATTGCGTCCAGGAGACGGCCCAGGTGGATACTCACGAATTCATCGGTCGCGCGGACATTGAAACGCCGATCCAGCGACTTCAGGTCGATCTCGGCACCCGCGGCGAACACCTGCGAGGCCTGCTCGACCGCCACCCGCACCTGTTCGCGCAGCGCCAGCGCCTTGGGCGTGGGCACGAGCTTGCGCCCGACCTGAACAAACACGGGATCGCCCAGCGCCTCGCGGATGCGGCTCAACGTGCGGCTCATCGCCGGCGCGCTCAGATGCATGCGCCGCGCGGCGCCAATGACGCTGCCCTCGTCCAGCAGCGCATCCAGCGCCAGCAGGAGGTTGAGATCGGGACGTGCCATCGATGCGCCTTCGTTGTTTACCTGCATGCAATCATAGGGTCTTTCGAATAACGCTCAAAGCATGCAGCAGACGGGTCGATCCCCACCGCATGCGCCACCGCTGCAGCGAGAACCAGTGCGATGGTGCCGGGCGGCATCAGGAAATGTCAGGCAGATCGATGCCCGCTCGCTCCGCCCGGCGGCTTCGCGCTTGATCGCGCAGAGCGAGGGCGGTGACAAGCGCGTCAATGACGACGAGCTGGGCCAGCCGGCTTCCCGCAGCGGCCATCTGTGACGGCAACGGCATGCCGCCGACGACAAGCGCGACTTCCGCGAGGGCGGCAAGCGGCGTGTCGTACTGGTTGGTGACGGCAATCAGCGAAGCCCCGGCCGAGACGGCCGCGTCGGCGACCGCGAGGGTCGATGCCGTGCGGCCGGTTGAACTGATGGCGATTACCACGTCCCCAGTGCCGAGGAGCCTTGCCGCGATCATTGCCGACAAGTGGTCCGGGATGCCAACGGACATCACGCCGATCGTGCGTAGACGGAAGACGGCATCGGCGGCCACCGTCGAGGAAGGACCCGCGCCGAATGAAAACACCTGGCGCGCGTGCTGGATTCGCTCGACCGCCTTGTCGAGCGCGGACAGGTCGATGGCGCCGCCGAGTGCGGTCAGTGCGTCGGTGCCTGCGCGAATGGATGTTTCCAGCACAGAGGCCGACGTGGCATCCGCGGTAAGCACTTCAGGGGGCGCGAAGAACCGGGCCGTGCCGCGAGCCCGCGCGATGTCGATCTTGAGTTCGGTGAACCCGGTGAACCCGAGCGCACGCGCGGCGCGGACCACGGTCGGCGGCGACACGCCAGCCCGGGCAGCCACTTCCGCGGTCGTGCTTGCTCCCACGAATAGAGGATCGGCGAGCAGGAGGTCGACGACTTTCGCCTCGCTTGCGGCGAGGTCGCCACTGCGGGCTTGAATGCTGCCCATCCATTGCTGCAATCGTTTCTCGCTTTCTGAAACGCCATTACCTGTTTCTTTGTTCATGTGAAATAGATTACATTCACTGGGCGGCGGGCACAAGCCTCGCGCAAGCAGATGCTGTTACCAGGATGACGCGCTCATGAACATGGAAATCAACACGGTTGTCGCGGTCGTGGGGCCGGGGGCAATCGGCACCACCGTCGCGGCGGCGCTGCACCAGGCGGGCCGTTCGCCGTTACTGTGTGGACGTACCCCACGCGATCACCTGACCCTGCTGGACGGTGAGCGCGCTATGACCGTCCCCGGCCCTGTTCGGACGCATCCCGCACAGGTCGATCGCGTCGCGGACATCGTCTTTCTGGCGGTCAAGTCCACACAAATCGAGGCGGCAGCGCCATGGCTTGCGGCGCTGGTCGGTCCCGAAACCGTGGTGTGCGTCCTGCAGAACGGGATTGAACAGGTGGACAGGGTCGGCCCGCACTTGCCGCAGGGGCAGATCGTTCCCGCTGTCGTGTGGTTCCCTGCGCAAGCACAAACCGATGGCTCGGTACGCCTGCGCGGCGATGCGCGGCTCAGCTTGCCAGACACGTCGGCTTCCCGCATCGTGGCCGAAGCGTTGCGAGGCAGCTGGTGCGCCGTCGACTTGGCCCCGGACTTCAGTGCGCTGGCTTGGCGCAAGCTGATGCAGAACGCGGCAGCGGGACTCATGGTGTTGACGTCGCGTCGCTGCGGCATGTTCGGCCGCGCTGACATCGCCCGGCTTACGCTGGATTATCTGCAGGAGTGCCTGGCCGTGGCACGTGCAGACGGGGCCGTTCTCGGCGACGACGTGCCGCAAGCGATTCTCGAAAAATTCCAGGCGGCTCCCGCCGACATGGGCACGTCGATCCTCACGGATCGAGAAGCCGGCCGGCCACTCGAATGGGATATTCGCAACGGCGTCATCGCGCGGCGCGGCCGGGTTCATGGCGTTCCTACGCCGATCAGCGACATCCTGGTGCCGCTGCTGGCGGCCGCGAGCGACGGCCCGGGTTGACCCCAAGGCCGGGCCTGCGTGGTTGAGGGCGAGGCGCACCGTCACGGCCTGGTGACCGTGCCTTCGATGCGGGCGGCTAGGCAGGGCTACGTCATCGCCGGCAGCACCAGGTCGTCGACCCGGTAAGTGTGGAACTCGCTGGTGGACACCTCATCGAGCTTGCGGAATTTTTCCAGAAACACCGGATCGGAAAAGAACTCGTCCACCTGGCCTTCGCCGGCAATGGCTTCGATGTTGACCACGGTCTTGCCGTCGGTGCTCTTGGCCAGGTTGCTCCACAGAAATCCGGCCTTGGTTCGAGCCACGTAATGCACCACATCCCTTTGCGGACACGAGCATCCGGAATCGCGCGATGGCGCCGAATGCGTGGCGCACAATGGGGTAACTTCCCCCGAACGCATGTCGACGGACGGCGTGTCGGGAATTCAACGTCAGATTGAGGATGCAAAATCATGTTCAGCCATGTCACGGTCGGCGTCAGCGACCTGAGCCGCGCGTCGGACTTCTACGATGCGATTCTTGAGCCGCTCGGCCTGCGCCAGCGGCCCGTTACGCCGGACGGCGGGCCAGGCGCGCGCTGCTGGATCGTTCCTGGCGCGGCATTGCCGCGCTTTTATGCCTATTCGCCGTTCAATCGGCTGCCGCCTAGCGCAGGAAACGGCAGCATGGTGGCGTTTCTGGCGCCAGACGAGGATGCCGTCAGAAGCTCCCACGCCGCCGGTCTGGCCGCCGGCGGCGCGGACGAGGGCGCGCCGGCGCTTCGGCCGCACTATGGCGACGGCTACTACGGCGCGTACCTGCGTGATCCCGACGGCAACAAGATCCATATCGTTTATCGCGGAGATCTCACCGGCGACCGATGAGCGAGCCTGGTCAGGTCGGCCTGGCCATCAGCCGCGTGGGCAGCGGCAGCGGTTCGTGGCGTGGCGGTCTCGTCGAGCCGCCACCCGCCGCCGGCCTCATCACTTCAAGAACCCCGTGGAAATCCACGGCACCGCGGCCACGATCACGATTCCGACCGCAATCGAGCATAGATAGCCCGCGATAGGCCGGATGCCGGATTCGGGGGCGACCCGGCCAATTGCGCATGCCGCGTAGTAGCCGACGCCGAACGGGGGCGCGAAAAGGCCGATGCCCATGGACAGGATGACGACCATCGCGTAGTGCACTTCGTGGATGCCCATCTGGTGCGCGATCGGAAACAGCAGCGGGCCGAACAGCACGATGGCCGGAATGCCCTCCAGCACGCTGCCCAGCACGACGAAGGCGACGATGGACACGGCCATGAAGGTGGTCGCGCCGCCGGGCAGTCCTCCCATGACGCCGGCCAGTTGCGTCGAGAACCCCGATTGGGTCAACGCCCAGGCCATGCTGGTGGCGGTGCCGATGATGAGCAGGATGGCGCCGGACAGGCAGGCCGTGTCGACCAGCATCGGCAGCAGGCGCCTGGGGTCGAAGCAGCGGTAGATCAGCAGCCCCACCAGCGTGGCGTAGACGATGCCGATGGTGGAGACCTCGGTCGCGGTGGCGATCCCTTCGACCACGGCGGCGCGGATCACGAAGGGCAGC